>Ga0304729_1000002_pt1 | contig 223176 bp, 211 predicted proteins | sample C_131016_MF_Meta_FD_190475 | JGI IMG/M metagenome (GOLD analysis project Ga0304729, IMG submission 190475) | Freshwater microbial communities from Lake Croche, Canada to study carbon cycling - C_131016_MF_MetaG (v2) (version 2) | ecosystem: Environmental > Aquatic > Freshwater > Lake | place... | reverse complement strand
ACGGTGGCAAGCTAAGTTTTAGAAATGACAGGAGTCCTGAACTTGAAGAAATGAGCAATAAGTCACACAAGCTACTACAAGAAATTGAAGCGGCCTACGAAGCAGAAGATGAAGCCATGATGATCCGATTGATCAAGGCCCGTGATAGTTTATGGACTTGAGAAAATTAAAAGACGAGGTGGATACTAGTAAAATTATCGTACTCGATAATGCGTTTCCCGCATGGTTTGAAACTTACATAGATAAAATCAGCAGAGGCATACCGTGGAGTTGGATTGAAATTGATGCCATGCACAATGCTGGGAAAGAATGGGCATTGAGCTACATGGTGTTCGATATTACCAACAGAGAAGTTAATGAGTTCCACAGTATTACCAAGTTGCTGAATGATGCACTAACTATTGATGTAATACCCAAAGCACTGCCAGACTTAGAAGTGGTTAGACTTGCACGGGTGCGGTTCAATGGAACATTGCGTGGGTTTGATCTTAATCCTCATATTGATTATCCAGACCCAATTGCCTGGGTATTAGTTTATTATGTAAACGACAGTGACGGCGATACTGTGTTTTACGACACTGATCATACTACTGAAATATTTAGATGTCAGTATAAAAAAGGTCGAGCAGTTTTGTTTCCAGCCAATATCCATCATAAAGCAGAAGCACCTAAAAACAGTCCATTAAGGATAAGCATTGGTGTACACTACATTATGAAAGATAAATGAAACAACGGATATTTGAAATAAAAGATATAACAGATACAGCTAGTAAAACATTTTGTCTTGCTAAATGGCATCATACTACTATCTACTTGCAGTCAGGTGAAACACACAGTTGTTATCACCCTGCCCCACATACTATCCCGCTGGAAGAGATTAAAAGTAATCCTAGTGCGATACATAATACCAACGAAAAAAAGACACAGCGTTTAGAAATGTTAAACGGTGAAAAACCCAGTGGATGCCAGTACTGTTGGAACATTGAAGCAATGGGCGATGATTACATCAGCGATCGCCACGAACGCAATGCCAGTATATACACAGACCATCGATTTAATGAGATACTTACGCAAGGCCCTGACTTTAATGTTAATCCAGAATACATTGAAGTAAGTTTTGGAAATGAGTGCAATTTTAAATGCGGGTACTGTCATCCAAAAGCGTCTAGTGCCTACTACAAAGAAATAAAACAACACGGCCCATACCCAGTCAAGAATCACCACTTTGGTATAGACAAACTTGTTATCTACGAAGAAGAATCGAATCCGTATGTGGATGCATGGTGGAAGTGGTGGCCAACTGTAAGTAGAACTCTAAATATTTTACGCATCACCGGCGGCGAGCCTTTATTGCAAAAATCGACATGGCGACTGCTAGAAGATTTAGATAAAAACCCGTTGCCAAACTTAGAACTAAACATTAACAGTAACCTAGGTGTTAAACCCATTTTAGTTGAACGCCTAGCAGAAAAGGTTGAAAAACTCAGAGCTGAGAAAAAGATAAAAGGATTTAAACTGTTCACTAGTTTAGATACTTGGGGCGCTCCGGCAGAATACATACGCACTGGACTAGATTTGAAATCTTGGGAATACAATTTCCATACATATATGTTAAAGACTAAAAATCCAATTACATTTATGATAACATTCAATATATTGTCAGTGACCGGATTTAAGACACTCTTGCAAAAACTGTTAGAATGGCGTAGACTATATGGGTGGTACGCACATATTAATCAGCACAGAATTAGATTTGATACTCCGTATCTTAAAGAACCTTTACAGTACGATATAAATATCTTACCTAAAGAAGAATTTATGCCATATATGCATGCTAGTTTAAATTTTATAAAAGACAATATCGGACTCACTGCTGGTACATTTTCAGAGTTGGAATATGAAAAATTTCGTAGAGTAGTCAACTATATGGAGACTACTTTTTACTCCGATAATAAATTAAGAGAAGGCCGCAAAGACTTCCATGCATGGTTCGCTGAACATGATCATAGGCGAAATACAGATTTTAAAAAAACATTTCCAGAAATGACTGGATTTTATCAAATATGCGAAAAAGAAAATGAATAATCTTACTGTTAATAAACATAACTTGGGACGAATTATTGATAGAGTTGACTCATACAATAGCATTGCTGTTAATTTCTCAGACCGCACCGCCCCAACTACTTTTAGTCCTAATGGTACTGATACTGAAAAACTTTATTTTAAAAATCTAAAGATTATGGGACCATCATGGCGATATGCTACTAAGCAAATTTCATATGCAAAAAACTCATTAGGATACCGTAGCAAAGACCTATCCGATGTTACTGATAACAATTTCTTTATGGTGTTTGGTTGCAGTTTCACGGAGGGCGAAGGATTAGCTGAAGACGAAATGTGGGCGAATATCCTTAGCGACAAATTAAATATACCTGTAATTAATCATGCCAAGGGCGGCGGAAGTGCAGAATTAGTTTATCTTAACTCTTTGTTATTTTTAAAAAACACATCTAGCATCAGACCAAAATTTGTAGTAATACAATGGCCTCAAACCTGTAGGATGATGTATAAAAATTTAGAAGCATATGGTATGCTCGGCCCTTGGCAGTTAGATGAAAGTTACGCAAACTTTCCCAAAGGTAGTCCAAATCTAACAGAATTTTATAGCTGTATGATCAAGCATAAATCAGACTCTTATAATGCTCTTATGATGTATCACTCGACTATACTATTATGGCGACTGGCCGGTATTCCGGTATACCAATGGACTTATGATACCATGTGGGAAGAACAATTAAATATCAAATTTGATGATATAATTTGGGCAAATCTATCTGCCGGCGAGATGCTACCCGAAAATATGGCACGAGATGGTCTGCATTTTGGGGAAACCTGGAATCGTAGAGTTGCAGATAGACTAGCCAAAAGTATAGAAATCAAAATCTTAAATAGATCTACAGGTTGACAACTACCTCCAACGGTGCTATAATATGTATATTGTTTAACACACAGGAGTGAAAAATGGCTAAAGTGGCAACCAAAACTAGAGTTACCAAAAAGCAGGTAACTGCTCATCGCACCAAAGCGGCTAAAGATCATAGCCCAGTTTGGGATAATGTAGAGTCTATGGACGCTTCGCAATTTTTGCGTCACTGGCATCATGCTATGGAATACTATCGCTTAGAATTCAACGGCAAAGATTTGAAGCCTGCTGTGCTTAAATGGATGGCTACTGTGGGTTGCACTAAGGAAGACATTGCCGCCTTTAAGAAAACTAAAGACAATCGTTGTAACTCAACCATGGGTGCTATTGCCAGCTGTTTACTTCGTGGGATGCCAGCAGTTCGCGCAGATTTTAATGACGGGCGAGATACTAGTGCTTGGTTGCGAGCAGAGATTGTCAAGGTTATCGCTGATGGTAAAAATGATGTTGACGAAGATGAAGCAAAGGCCGCTGAAGCAGCCAAGCCTGTAATTCCGCAACCTAGTATACAGGATCGGGTTCGTGAAGCTTCGTTCCGCATGACTGAAGAATTAGAGGATGCTATCGAAGGTTTTCAAAACGATCCAGAGTCGTTTGATCCAAAAGCATTTAAGGTTTTGAACTTGCTCAAAGGCAAAGAAGTCAAAGCCGCACATGCTCGTATTATTAAAAACCTATATGCTAGAGATCTAGCCGAGCTAGAAGAACTTGCTAGTGGTAACGGTGACGAGCAATTGAAAGAAGCATACAGCCATCGTACTAAAAAGCAAATTCGCAGTCTAATTGCGTTCTATCAAGAAATTGCAAGTGCATGTGATATGTTAGCACAAGAGGCTAAGGTTAATCGCGCTCCACGTGCTAAAAAGGCACAGCCTAAAGAAAAGATTGTTGCTAAACTCAAGTACATGAAATCTTGCGAACCTTTAAAACTTGTTAGTATTAATCCTACAGACATCATCGGTGCTAAGGAAGTATGGACTTACAACACTAAGAGCCGAAAGCTCGGACGCTATATTGCAGAAGAGTACAAAGAACTAGGTGTTAAGGGTGCAAGTATTGTTAACTTCAACGAGTCTACTAGTGTCCAGAAAACACTACGCAAGCCCGAAGAGAAACTTAAAGAGTTCAAAGCGGCAGGTAAGGTGCAGTTACGTAAGTTCTTAGACGATATCAATGCTACTGATACACGCCTAAATGGTCGTTTAAACGAAGAAATCATTATTCTTAAAGCATCTAGTTAAGCACCAGTCCGTGGATAAATACTCAAAAGAGAGTGTTTATCCATGGCTGACAATACAATTATACCAGACGGTTCTATAAGTGGAAACAAGGTTTCCGGCGGCGTAATCACGCAATTCCAAAGTACCGGCATACAAGATCTAGCTGGTCAAACTAGTCTTATTGTTTCTAACGGTATGGCTACTGTTGACACCATTAGAACAAAGAAGCTAGACGGAAACGTACAAGTTGCTGGAAACTTAACAGTTGACGGCACTATTAGTGTTTCGGAAGATACAAGATTTCTTAAAGATTTAATCATATCTGGTAATATTAGTGCAAATACAATTACCGTTGCTAACTTAATCGCAGATGTAACACAAGAAACTAGAGAGCCGTTAACATTCACAGGCATGCAAAATGCTGATTTAAATGGAAAGGGGCTTGTTTGGAAAGTTGGACCAACTGTCGTTAGTTCATTACTTTACAGAAATGGTCGACTAGCATCTACTCTAGAAATAGATTTGGGTGTAGACCAAAGCTATCACATCAGTGGCTCACCTGTACTATCGCATACGGCACTAGGTACAGGAGTTACTAGTAGTAATTTAAAAACCCTAGGTCGATTACAGTCGTTAACAGTAGACGGACTTACTGAAATTAACGGACTTACTAAATTCAATAACTCGGTTGAGATTGACGGCCCTGTTACAATTACCGGCACTCTAACTGCTCAAACAATTAAAGCTAGTCAAGTAATTACTGAATCGGGTGCGGCTTTTGAGTTAGGAAACTTTACTGCCAACACTGAACAACAATTAAACGGACAGGGCATACATTGGGTAACTGGTACTAGCGACAACATGCTAGTATATCGAAACGGTTCTAGATTGTGGACTAACAGCCATTTAGACTTAGATGTAAACTCTAGTTTTAGGATCGACAATGTACCAGTACTATCCAATGGTACTTTAGGATCCACTATTGTTAATAGTAATTTAAAAACTGTTGGAACTTTGGAAAGTTTGTCAGTATCAGGCGATACTGCCCTTGGAGAGTTTGTCTTTATTAATAGTACATACAACAGAATTGGTATTGGCACTGACGAGCCTAATGCTAGTTTCAGTATTGTTGATAACAATGTTGAAATCGGTATCGGGAGTCAGAGAACTAATGTAGCCTCTATTGGAACACACAGTAATCACGATCTCGAAATTACTACAGACAATATTGCACGTATCACTGTAAAGAATAGCGGAGAAGTAAACTTTGGTAACGCCGCTGGTCAAAATGCTGTGGTGAATATTTATGGTACATTGCATGTTAGCAATCTAGTGGCTGACACTAGAATAGACCGAACAAGTCCAATGCAATTCCAAGCAACTACAGATACTAGCATATACGGTCTAGGTTTGGTATGGTCTGGTACGGGTGCGCCAAGACAGTTGATTATGATGGCTGGCCCTGACAGGTTATACAGCAGTGAAAGTATAGATCTGCATGCTGATCAAAGCTATTACATTGGCAGCAGAGTTGCTGTCACTGCCACAGGGTTAGGATCTAGTATTGTTAATAGTAACTTAACTGCTCTTGGAACATTAAATTCATTATCAGTATCGGGACATAGTACATTTTTAGATGACATCGATGCAAGCCAGGGTAATGTTAAAGTTAAGTCACTACTACTAAATGACGGCACAAACAGTATAGATATTACTACAGCTAACATTAACTTCGGTGGAGTAGTATCAATCACTAATCAGCAGTCAAATGTACTTAGTAGTGATTCAACACAGATTGTACTAGGTGATAAATCTAACACACGTAAAACTGTTAAGGTTTTCGGAGCACTGACTGTAGGGGTTAATAATCCAGATCCAAGTTTAAGTTTTGCTGTCAACGGTGATGTTAGTATTGGCAATAAACGATTCACAAATAATACAAGTTTTCCAACAGTAGGAACTTACAATGCAGGTGATGTCTGCTGGAATACTGAGCCAAGAGCAAACAGCTATGTTGGCTGGGTATGCACAGTGTCTGGCAATCCTGGTCAATGGTTAGGGTTTGGCATGATTGCTAATCAATAAACTTGACCTAGACGCATAAAAGTGTATAATTATACTATGCGGACTTAGGCATTCATCCCGCAATATAAACTCTGCATGCCATTGCTTAATCTTAGGAGATAACAATGGCAAAATTTTACTCAACAAAACACTATGGACACAACATTGGACTAAGTGCTGTATTCCGTCAACCAAACGCAGATCACAGTCACTGTCATTTGCTACATGGTTATAGTCTAGCATTTACGTTTACCTTTGGTTGTGAAACATTAGACAATAAAAACTGGGCAGTAGACTTTGGCGGTCTTAAGTTGCTCAAGGCATGGCTGGAAGATCACTTTGATCACAAACTAGCATTGGATAAAAGTGATCCATATTTGTCAAAGTTTTTAGAATTGGAAATGTTAGGTCTAGCAGAGATTCGCATCTTTGATGGCGTAGGTGCAGAGAAGTTTGCTGAACATGCTTTTAATTTTGCTGATCAATTAATAAGAGAAAAGACTAATAATCGTTGCTATTGTGTAAGGGTAGAATGTGCAGAACATGGTGCTAACTCGGCTACATACGAAGGCTAAAAATAAAATTATGAATAGACTGGCAATTGAAACACCCAACAACGGAACTATAGACATATTCCTACCGGATGGGGATTTTATTGATATGCTTTTAATTCAAAACGGAATGGTCGGATTAAGTCCCGATATATATCTAAAAGAGTTATCAGATAGGTATTCATCTAAATTAAAAGATTTGTTAACTCCGAAGGTATTAGAATATTTTAAAAATTTTGCAGATCAAAATAAGCAAATCGTTGTTCTTGATGTTGGATGCGGAAATAGTATTTTCGACATCATTCTTTACAAATTTTTTCAATCAAAAAATATAAACAATGCTAGATTTATGCTAGTTGATGGTAACGAGGTAAATGATAATTCGAACACTATGTACTCGTTAGATCATGCACCTTACAACAATTGGGATCAGGTATATAGATGTATCAATCTTAATGGGTGTACACAATCTCATTTTATAAATGTAGATTATAAACAACCCGTGTGGAGTCAAATTCCGGTCAACTTGGTCATATCATGCGCTTCGTGGGGGTGGCATTATCCATTAAGTAAGTACGTTGACAAAGTTAATGATATGCTAGCCAATAACGGATTATTATTTCTTCACCCGATTATCGACATCGATAATCCTTTAGAATTACTGAATTCCAAATTTAAGACTATTATCAGAATGTCTTATAAAGACCATTTTGTAACAAAGGGGCATAATGGGTATGAACATCATTATTGGGAAAATATACCAGGTTGGCACAAAGATCTCTTAATCCATACAGGAATTTGGCAGAAGACTAATGGGAACTTACTTCCGTAATTTTTGGCGACTTTGGGCAAAATCATTAGGTGAAAAATCAGGCAGTACGGACGAGGAATCGGATCGAATTGCTTGCATTCGTGCTGTAATTGTGTTATCATATGTACTTACAAACATTTTTATAATCGCAAGCGTCATAAGGCATTGGTAATGAAACGTATAGGCTTCGCATGTAAATGGATCGATCATGCAGATCAAGTTAATGGCATTAATACAAAAGATGATGCTAAACAGTATAACACCGGTAGTACAACTGTCAGCTGGCTTCGACGCCAAACTAAAGAAGTGGCAGAACAAAAACTATGGGACCTAATGGTTCAGAACATCGAATCCACCCGCAAACTTGTAGAGAGAGTAGGAGATTTAGATGATAACCTTCGTATGGTACGTATTAGTAGTGATATCCTGCCTGTGTATACTCACGCTGACTGGTCTTATTTTTGGCAACGTAGCGATGTGGTTGAATATTGCGAAAAACAGTTTGGAACCGTTGGTCGAATTGCTAAGGATCGCAACGTCCGCCTTAGTTTTCATCCTGGCCAGTTTACTGTGTTGGCTAGTGATAATGAAGGTATTGTTCAGCGCAGTATAGAAGAATTTGAATATCACGCAGACATGGCACGATATATGGGCTATGGTAAATCTTTCCAAGACATTAAAATTAATGTACACATATCAGGCCGCCAAGGCCCCGAAGGCATACGCAGGGCTTACCAGCGACTATCACCTGAAGCTCGAAATACAATTACAATCGAAAACGAAGAAAACTCATGGGGGCTAGATGACTGTCTTACTATTAGCGATATCATTCCTATTGTGCTTGACGTACACCATCACTGGATACGTGAAGGGCAATACATCAGCAACACAGATAGCCGTGTTATGCGTGTCGTGGACAGTTGGCGCGGTCTGCGCCCTACTATGCATTATTCAGTATCTCGTGAAGACTATCTTGTGGATCATGACACTGATATAATCCCAAATCACTCGGCGTTACTTGAAACAGGATACAAAAAGCAAAAGCTCAGAGCACATTCAGACTTTTATTGGAATACAAAAGTTAATGAATGGGCACTGAGCTTTCTAAGCACACACGATATTATGTGTGAAAGCAAAGGCAAAAATCTTGCAAGTTTTGCCTTATACGAGCAAGCTAAACGACTTACTCTGCTTTAGGCTTTTTAGGAGCACGTGGCTTTTTTGCGGCTGGTGCTTTCTTAGCCGCAGGTGCTTTCTTAGATTTAGTAACAGGTGCGGCCATTGATGCTTCTGTCCCAGCTGGCATAATAGACTCTACCATTGCTTCTACAGCTTGAACAGCAACTGGTGCTAGTTCTGCTACCGGAGCAACTTCGACTTTATATGGAACTGGCTCTGCCACTACTGGATCTGATTTCTTAAAAAAACTTTTGATAAATTTTAACATGGTATATTATCCTCCAGAGTATTTATACTGATAAATACCATTATGTACAACTTTATTAAACACATCACGCTGAACGAGGGTAAAACCCCCAAGACGTTGGTTCATACCAAGTTGCCCTATGCAAGAGATGATTTAGAACCCAGCATGAGTGAAGAAACCATAGACTATCACTATAGTGAACTGTACGGCGGATATGTTAAGCGTTTTAATAAAGGAGAAGGGGATCCTGACTTCAACGAAGCTGGGGCTTTTTTGCATAATATATACTTTACGCAATTTCAGAAACCTACAAGATCAAACGAGCCTAGCGGGTCGTCCGGTGAATTTATCGATAAACACTTTAAAAATTTTGATAAGTTTATTGATGCCTTTGAAAAAGAAGCTATGAAAATCCAAGGTTCAGGATGGGTGTATTTGGCTCGTGACGGAAAAATTAAGACTATCAAAAATCACGAAATCAGACAGGATATTGTATTGCTGGTAGATTGGTGGGAGCATGCCTGGGCTCTAGACTACCAAGCCGATAAAAAAAGCTATCTATCTAATCAGTGGAAAATTATCAACTGGAATGTAATCAGTGCTAGAGTTGGCCTAGCGTCTTAAGACTGCTTACAGGCATGTCCCAAACATGCTTACTTTCAATCCCTTTGCTTTGAGCAAACTTTTTAGCATCACAATTACCACACACATGATAATAGTTGTTGCTTAATCGATTAGGGTCCATATTGCCCTTGTCTCGATTAAATACTTCTCCACAGCAATCACACCGTAATACCAGTACGGTTTTTTTACGACTATAGGTGTGTGTCTTACCACGATTGCTGGTGCGCACATAGTGGTTTTCTCGAAATTCAGTTCCAATATACATAACTGTATTTACATTAAGGTTATAAAATATATTGGATAAATACTCAATCGAGGGCTATCATGATCACTATTTCCGAATCAGCAAAGACAAAAATCAAAGATCTTCTATACGAAGAAGGTAACCCTAACTTATCATTACGTACCTTTGTTCAAGGTGGCGGCTGTAGCGGCTTTAGCTATGGTTTTACCTTTGATGAAATAATCAACGAAGATGATTTTGAGATCCCCCTAGACGAATTTCGAGTGCTTGTAGACGCAATGAGTATGCAGTATCTCACAGGTGCTGAAATAGATTATAAAGAAGAATTAATGGGCAGTACATTCAGCATAAAGAATCCCAACGCACAGACAACATGCGGTTGCGGTTCTAGCTTTGGAGTTTAAAATAATATGACACAACAAGTAATTGACATTGGCGTACAAGGTAATGACGGAACTGGCGATAGTATCCGTACAAGTTTCCAAAAAGTAAACAGCAACTTTAATGAGTTATACGCTATTTTTGGAGCTGGAGGAACTATCAGATTTACCAACTTGTCCGATGCACCATCTACGTATAGTGCTAACCAAGTTATCATGGCAAACACTACAGGCGGGGCATTATCTGCTAGAACTATTGTAGCTGGAACAGGTATTGGTATTACTACCTCTGATCCTACTAAACTCACAATTGCAGCCTTAAGTGCTCGACTAAACAACGACCCGCAACCATCGTTAAGTGCCAGTATCAACGCTAATCAATTTAGTATTGGTAATTTAGGAGATCCAAGCCAAGCCCTAGTTGATCAGTTTAATACTCTGTACGCTTCTCAAAATATTACTACCACTCTAGGACAGCTGGCAATTAGTAAAAATTATGCCGATAATACCTACGTGGCCACTTATAACGGCACAGTTTCAAAAGCATTAAGAGTCCGTGACGAGCCAGCTAATCCGCAAACTAGTGATAAAGACTATGACGCAACATTGTCTAGCAACTATGTAAGCACAGAAGCAATGCAACGCAAGTATACTGTTTACCGTGGCGGCGATACTATGACTGGGCCGCTTGCTCTCAACGACCATCCGTCACCAATGGCAGGATTTGGTACACCTAATGGTGCTGATGATCTACAAGCCGCAACAAAATTTTATGTTGACAATAATACTAGCTATAGCGCGACAAATCTATATGTTAAGACTAATGGTGACGATTTACAAACAAACACTCCCCCCGGTCGAGAAGGTCGTTCGTGGGCGTATGCTTATAAGACTATTGGAGCTGCCGCGCTCCAGGCCCAAAATCTTATTGCGCTATCAACTGTAGAACCTGGCCCATATCGTCAAAGAATTGCCTACACAGTTGGCCCTACTCAGACCTTTAGTACAATTCAAAGTGTCACGCTCGGCGGCGGCAATAGCGGAGTTATAGGCTATACTGATGCCGCTGATTTGTTAACAGCAAACAAATCGTTCATCCAAGCTGAAACTATTGCATACATTAACAAAAAATATGTAAACACATTTACATTTGATAAAGCTAGATGGGGCAGTATAATTTCAGATATCGTAGATGCTGTAGGATATGATACGGTATTAGGTACAACTTTTAATTCCACAACTCAAGCATCTATATTATTCAATGCTTATAACTCAGATATTGTTGAAAATAATTTAACTCAAATAATCGATGCAGTTAACTATGCTAGAGATCAAGTTTTAAATTTCTCGTATAGTACCGCTAATACTCAAACATATCTAGGTCAAGTAATTGATGCATTGTTATATGATTTGATATTTGGTTCAAATTTAAGAAGTATACAGGTTGCTTTATCATTTAGCACAGCATCTACTGGGCTAGAAACAACCCCTACGGTTGTTAATACTACTACTGTGGGTACTACTTCAATTGTAAACACCATCACTGTAGATTCAAGCGTTGGCATGCTGGTAGGAAGTCCGATTACATTTTCCGGTACTGGTTTTGGAAATATTACTATCGGAACCATTTATTTTATCCACAGTGTAGTAGACAGCACAACTATTAAAATTAGTCTAGTAGCCGGGGGCGATCCATTTGCGGTTACAACTCATGCTGGTATTATGTCTGTGAAAACAACTGGAATAAGTCAGGCAGCGGCAACACTAAACGATCTTGCAAATACCATAGTGTCAGATGCGGCATTTGCAAATTTACCATCAGCTGTTGCCAATATCAAAGCTAATACTGCATTGATAGAAAAAATTATTTCAGGTGGAAGTCTGCCTAGCGTAGTATTTGGTGCTTTACCGACAACCAATGCTAGTTCAACATTTACATTTAATCAAGCAAAATGCAGTCGAGACGTGGGAATCATTGTTAATGCTGTACTAGATGATTTGATCTTTGGAACTAATTATCGTTCTATAACTGCCGCATTTGCCTACATTAGAAGTTACAGTTCTGTAGTAACATCAAGCCAAAAGGCTCAAACCATTGCTGGTATTAATCTAGCTAGAGATGAAGTAATTGGATTAATTCCAACTAATACCGCTGCCATTGCTGCCATTACTGCCAGCATGAATGTAATCACAACTATTATTAACAATGTTAGTACTAACGGTGCACCTAGCGTAACATGGACTTATAACAATTCATCTTCTGGTGTAAACATCAGCGCCCGACAATTACAAAATAATCGTCAATTTTTAATTGATGAAACTATTGCATACATTAATGCTAACTTGAATCCAGGAACTATTTCATTATACAACGAAGGAAATTGTCGACGTGACACCGGATATATTATCGATGCTATAACCTTTGACTTGATCTATGGAGGTAATACTGCTACCATTGCGGCAGCTGATGCATACTTTACAGGAACTAACGTAAACACTATTGCTACAGAACTTGTTCCAGTTACAGCCGCATATACGCACTTAAATGCCGTAATGACTTCAGTCATTCAAGGCAATTTATACACTAGAACTACAGGCAATACTACCACACAATCAGTAAGCGCAGGAACCGGAACTGCTAATGCGGCTGCTAGTACATTAGTTAATATTGTAATTACTGTTATCAACGGTGGTGTTGCTTCAGGGCCTACTGCTATCAACCCAATATACAGCACTGGTACAACTTACGCAAGCAACGGTACATCAAGAACAACTATCTTAAATGGCCTATCAACTATACAGTCAAATGTAATTTTATTCTTGATAGAAACATATCAGTCGAACACTGGTGTACTAAGTGCTAGAGATTTGTTGCTGAACAACCTATCATTTATCCAAGCAGAGATTATTGCTTTCTTATTAGCAAACTATCCAACACTAAGCTACAGTTCTGCCACATGTAAGCGAGATGTAAAATATATTATATGGAGTTTGATCTACGACTTTATGTACGGTGGTAACAGTAACAGTGTTTACTCTGGACTTCAATATTGGATAGGCAATACTTTACAAATTGCTCAGTATGAAAAAACTGCCACCGTCGCCGCAATTAATTATATTAATACATTGTGTCAAGCGATCATTAATAATGTTTCGACTACTACTGTGTATCAATTGAGTGTATATCAGTATATCAATCAAACATTGGGCGGCTCAACAATTGTCAGCACATCAATATCAAACAACATAGCAACGATTGCCGGGATCGTTAATAGTGTAAGTACACCTAATCCAGTAGTGTACGGGCCAACGACAGCCAATGCCAGTGCTACTTTGAATACTGCTAGAACTGCAATTATTGCGAAGAAATCTGCAATCCAGTCAGCTGAGATTAGCTATATCAATTCAACATTCTCAGTAATCAATAATGTGACCGTCAGTTCTACAATTACAAGTTTGTTTGGGATTATTACTAACTTATTAACAGCTGGTATTGCCAGTAGGTCTGTTCCAACATTTATTGACCCGCCATCGATAACAGTTACAACTGCTCACGCACGTTCGGCCATATTGGCCAATATTGATTTTATTGCCGCAGATACTATTGCTTGGATTAATACCAATTACCCATCTTTAGTATATAGTAACACCACTTGCAGTAGAGATGTGAAATCTATATTAGAAGCAGTCTGTTACGATCTAACATATGGTGGTAATTCAGCAACACTGAGAGCCGCATATCAATATTGGGCCGGTGGCACTAGACAAATCGCCAGCAATGAAGTAACTGCAACAGTGGCAGCAATTACTCATGCACAGGCGGTTGCTATTCTTGTGTCGTCAAATTCAGTAGTGACTCCTGCAACTGGTAACAGTGCTGTACAGGTAAGAAACGCAGTATGGGTTGACGGTGCCGCGGCAGCCGGAGACATTAATGCATTGTTCAATTATGTTACAGATATTGTTGCTAACGATACAACCTATACCCAATCTCTTCCAGACTTAACAATTTATGCAAGTATTCCCCAGGCTGCACAAGTAATTTTAAATAACAGTAAAGATACTATAGGAAACGCAACTACTGCATACCTCGCTGTTACATATCCAGGCGGGTTTAATTATAATGAAGCAACTTGTTATCGAGATATTGGATACATCATTGATGCAATGATTATTGATATACTAACAGGCGGAACTTATCAAAGCGTCAATGCTGGTAAAAGCTATTATAAAAATGCATCAGCAAAAGCTATTGCCATTGGATCTCAGTTACGTGAAACATTAGACGGTATTGTGTTTGCTAAAAATCTCGGTATTCAGGTACTTAATAAAACCCAGCAAACACGATTCCAAGATCTAGTAAGACAACAAACAACGGTGAATGGTGTTGCAAAGTCGCCAAGTACTCCTGCAAAAACTACATTTACCACAAACATGAATACTTTAATTAGTATTATTACAAATGGATATGGTGCGGCTCCAACCCCTACATTTGGCTCGGGCTTGTATACTATTACATTTGACAACGGCGGTAACGGATTTGTAGACCAAGGTATACCAGGTGCGGTACACATTATTCCTGCCAAAATACTAGTCGGTGGAACTAGCAATGCATACGGCCAAATTGTAACATACACTCCAGGTGTAACTACTTCATATGACACTATCACAGTAAGGATGGTTCGTCCAGGATTCTTTAGAGTAGGGGAAGAAATAGACTACGGTGAAACTGTTCCGGAACAAAACATTGCTATCTGTGTTGAAAGCGGTACCTACTATGAAGATTACCCAATCAAATTATCTGCAAACGTAACAATTTCTGGTGATGACTTCCGACGTGTTATTGTACGTCCATTAGATCGTGTAAGTCAAAGCCCATGGCGCAGTGTGTTCTTTTATAGAGACAGTGTCATTGACGGCATACAGACTGGTATTATTGATTATAGTGGTACCGATTATGCTGCCACTACTGGATCAACTATTACACTCAGCGGTATAACAGGATCAATCACAGCTACACTAGGTACTGGTCAAGCACCGGCAAGTTGGCTAGGATTAGTATTCACTGACAGCACTAGCGGTACCGGAACTCCGGGTAAAGCTGTTGTTAGCACTATCAGTGGTAATGTGTTAAACTTAACAGTGATTTATCCTTTTGCTGCCGCAACAACATATGCTGTTGGCGCTTGGCATTTGTACAGTACAATTAATTACGGAAGACACTACTTAACTGATCCGTTAGATATTAATAGTACTCCGCTAAACAATAGATTAATGGATGTGTTCTTATGTAATGATGCTACTCGTGTTAGAATGATCAGCATGCAAGGACACGGCGGATTTGCCATGGTACTTGATCCAGAAGGACAAATTAAAACTAAATCACCTTATGCTCAAGAGAGCGGTAGCTTTAGTCAAAGTATCAATTACAAACGATTTGCTGGCGGTCAATTCATTGATGGATTCACTGGACGTTTGTTTGGTAAAATTACTAGGGTAGAACAAAATATTGCAGGTGTTAATGGTACACAAATTACCGTTGTTGGAAGTGTTAACAGCGGACTTGATATTCGTGCTCCACAAACTCCTTGCGCTTTCTATATACAAGGTAATCGCTTCCAAGTTAACGATGTTGTAAGTTTTAATGCGGCAACCTATACAGTGGTGCTAACAATTGATACTGGTACACCTTTCTATCCGCCTAATTTTTACAACACAACTAAATTTACAACTGCGTTGGGTGGTGTTATAGACAATATTGGTCTAGACATGGTAACTGGTTCTAACTATAAGAGTTTGTTCTCAGGTTATACATATTTGTTCCCACAGAATAGTTTAACTGTTTTAGCTACATTGTTTACAACTCAAGGTCTAGCATATGTTAATTCTAATTTAGGTAGTGTATCAACTACTGGCAAGAATTCAATTGCGGCAAGTTTGCTTACAATTACTAACATGATCAATAACGGTGTTACTACCGTGCCAGCGACTACCTTCCCAACACCGGGTGGTACTTATAACAATCCTAATGCTGTTAAGGCAAAAAATATTTTACAAGCTAACAGAATATTCTTACAACAGGAAGTGTCTGCTTGGATTGCTAGTACATATAACGTAAACACTATTCCTAATTATAACGCCCTTAAATCTCAAAGAGATACAGGATTTATTATTGATGCTATCTGTTACGATATTATGTATGGTGGTAATAGCGCCATCTATGATGTATCGCTAAGTTATTACGGCAGCGGTGTGAGTCAAATCTTAGGAGAAGAATCTTACTGCGTTGCGGCATACGGTCGATTGAATACTGTTATGCAACAGGTTGTTCAAAATCAAACTGTAAGTAAATCTGCTGGTAATCCATATACTCAAAATATAAGTTTGCCTGTGGCAACCGCAACTGAAGCAGGATTAGTAAACACCGAGATTGCAATTCTAACTGACTATGTTGCAGATGGTGATTTTGATACGCCAACTACACGTACTACCCCTGCAAGTCAATCATGGTATTCAAGTCAAACTAGATCTAGTGATTACACTACATTACAGGGATTGAAATCTACATTGTTATCTGGATCAGTTGCCTACTTAAACAGTGGTGCCGGTCTAGGTATCAATATTGAAATGGGCGGTAATAAGTCCATGTTGGCTAACGACTTTACACAAATTAACGATTTAGGTTATGGTGTATTTGCAACCAACGGTGGATTGACTGAACAAGTATCTACATTCTCATATTACTGTTACACAGGCTACTGGGCCAACAATGGCGGTCAAGTTCGAAGTATTGCTGGTTCTAACTCACACGGTGTTTATGGTTTACGTGCTACAGGATACGACGTAACAGAATTGCCCGATAGTGTAAACTTATCCTATGATATGGTTCAGGTAGCTCGTATATACAAGCAAGGTTTGTTTGTTAATGAGATGACTCCAACTTCAACTAAACAGTCTGTCACTCTATACATTACCGGATACTCATATGCTCCATACACTGCCAGCGAACTGGAAATTGATCACGGTGTACAGAGTGGCGGCATTGTTCGATATCTAATATCAACAATTGCACACACCACTGTTACTATCAATGGTAAAAACATATTATCTGTAACTCTTAGTACCGCAGGCACTGACAGTACTTCAAGCACTGGACTACAATACGCATTATATGACGGTCAAACTGTGACCTTTAGAGTATTACAAGCTATAAAATTCAATAATATTGATAACGTTAAACCTGTACGTCCAAGTACTGCGTTACAGTATGTTGACAATTTATCTGAAATTTATCGAGTAATTGCATATGGGTTAACTGAGGCAACTGGAGAAACTTTAGGTGCAAACATATCAGTGTTACAAACTGATGCTAGCTTTAGCTATTATAAATTTACAACCGATGGTAATAATATAACGCAATTGGATCCAACTGACGCTACTAAAACTCAAGGTAGTAAGGTTGGAGATAACAAAATTGCTGTGTTAGCCGTTAGTTCGGCATCAACCATTAATCAAATTAACAAAGGAACTTATGTAGTTGGCTGGGGTGGTCGTACACATAGAGTTATTAGTTATACTGCGCCACTGACTATTTCAACAGGGTTGTTTGTAAGCTATACTGTAACAGCTGGGCCAACTTATACACTAGTAGTTAACGGTCTTGCAGGTACAATTAGTCAAGGTCAAATCTTAACAAGTACTGGCAGTAGTACAGGATTCAACGGAACACAAACTGTATCAACTGTTGTTATATCTAATTCTGGTGGTGTAAATACAGCAACAATCACCTTGAGTAGCGCGGCTACAGTTAACCCTCCAACTGGCACTGTTACATTTGGTGTTACAGCCAACGGATATTTAAGTGTTGACCCTAACCCAATAAGCAACTTAGCGGCCGATGGAACTGTTATCAATTCCATGACCTATGCTAGTAGTGTACTGCAAACAGGTAGTACAACTGCTAAGATTGTAACATTTAATATTCCATACAGTCCGACGGCACAGTTACCTGCGGTCGACAGTTATATTACCATAGCAAATAACAGTAATACTAGTTATAACGGAAGCAAGCAGATTGCTGGCATTGTTAACAGCAGTCAACTAACAGTATCATCTACTTCTAGTTTATCTGTAGGCATGGTAGTATCATCTACCAGCACTGGCGCATATGTTCCTAGTGGAACTATTATCCAAAGTATTGATAGTACAACTAAATTTACAGTGGCTCCTGCTGTTTGGATTCCATCGGGCAGTATAGTAAGTTCTAGTTTAGTAGCTACCGTACAAAGTATTACAATTACCAATGGTGGTAGTGGATTTGATCCAGCAAATCCTCCAACCGTTGTGTTCTCAGGCGGTGGTGCGACAAGTCAAGCCATTGCAACAGTAACTATTGCCAACGGTAGTATCGTAGCCTATGTGTTAGTGAGTCCAGGATACGGATACACTTCTCAACCTATTATTACAGTAACACCTGCATTGGGTAGCGTATTGCTTACACCAGTGCTAACATCAACAGCTACCGTTGCTACAACAGCCAGTGCTGGTACAAATACTGTGACCATGTCATTGTTGTATCCAACCGACCCGGGAGCAAATTCAAATGTTACTGCAACTACTAATAGCACATTAAGTTCTACTGGACGGATTACAGGTACTACATTAAGTTTAACTACTGTAGCATCTGGCACTCCTGTCCTCGGTATGGTATTATCCGGATCTGGAGTAACTACTGGAACTTATATTACTGCTGTTAATAGTGCAACGTTTGTTGGAACTATTACAAGTACAACTACATTAACTATTGTATCAGGTACTGCTCCAAGTATTGGTATGGTGTTGGTGGGGACCGGTATACCTACCGGAACATATATTGCCAGTGGCACCGGCCCGTTCACACTCAGTGGTGCGGCTACTAACGGAATTAATATTGGTATTGTCGGTACCAGTTACACAGTTAGTGCAAGTCAAACTGTTTCCAGTACTAGTATTTCAGGGCTGGCAAATCTATTAACAGTTGCATCGGCTACCGGATTAAATGCTGGACAACAGATTACATTCAGTGGCTCGGCATTTGGAACTGGGACCATCTTAACGCCAGTTAACGGAGTTTCTCCAAATACATTGTACTACATTAACAAAGTAGCAGGAACATCTATCGGTATTGCTACTTCATTAGGTGGAAGCGATATAACCGTATCGTCTGGTAGTGTTAGTGTAGGAACTCTGTTGTCATTGTATTCTCCAAACTACGGATATGGTACAAGTCTTGCAGTTGATGCTAGTACTGGATTTACAAGTAAGACTATCATCGGTACTGGCCCGACTTACAGTGTGGTATTGAATTTTGCCACAACAACTGCGCCCGTTACAGGAAGCTATTATCTTGTTTCGGGTAACAACAATCCATTGTACAACGGATTCTATTTGTGCAGTGCAAGTAGCGCCACAACTATTACACTAACATATCCTCAAGATCCGGGTACATGGAGTACAGCGTTTAATACTACTGTGACTTTAGAAGTAACTAGTGGCTCTAGCAATACGCTAGGTATTGGAAGACCATTTAGTACTCTTACCAGTGCTACCCTGCGTCTAGGTAGACCAGCTGGATCAGCGGCTCAAATTACCACACGTATTAGTACTTGCCGAGCTACGGGACATGACTTCTTAGATATCGGTACTGGCGGGTATGTTACTACTAACTATCCTGTACAAATTTACGGTAATCCGGCAATACAGTCAAACGGTAGTAATCAAGTTAAAGAAGAAACAGTAGGTCGTGTGTTCTATGTGACCACAGACGAAAACGGTATATTCCGTGTAGGTCGATTCTTCAGCGTTGACCAGGGCACTGGTACTGTTACATTCTCAGCAAGTATTGCCCTTAGTAACTTGGACGGTTTAGGATTTAAACGCGGTGTTGTTGTTACTCAATTCTCAACTGATCCTACAATGACTGATAACGCACCGGACATTGTTCCGGTACAAAGTGCTACTCGTAGTTTCATTGACAACAGATTAGGTTTAGACTATGGCGGTAGTCCAGTAGCTACAACTAGTTTGATCGGCCCAGGATATCTAGCACTTAACGGCACACTAGCCATGAAGGGTAATTTAAATTTAGGTAACTTTAGTATTGGTAATTTAACAATGCCAAGTACCAGTACTAGCAAGTATGACGGGGCTAACAGAGATTATGTTGACCAAAGTTTGATTGCATTAAACTCGATATTCAAATTGCTAGATGTGGGCATTGCCGCTGGCAGGGGCCTGTATCTAAGCGGCAGTAGTATTAGCTATGTGTTAACAGTTAACAACATCAGTGGAAGTATTACTAGCGGGTTAGCAGTGTATGGTACTGGATTTGACGGTACTCAGATCGTTCAAAGTGTGAGTATCAGCGGCGCAGGTGTTGCCACAATTACTCTAGGAACATATCCGAACAGCAACCCAAGTGGAACTATATTCTTCTTAAATGCTGTGTCATCGGGATCGTTCTTAGTGTACGATGTCGGGTTGGGTAAGTGGAAAAACGTTGCGGCTCCTACAGGTGATTTATCGATCACCTACAACTCGGGCACCGGCACTATAGTTACCAACCTCAATGCCGGAGCAATTGTCAACGCCGATGTTAATGCTAGCGCGGCAATCGCGCAAAGCAAGCTGGCAATGACTGCGGCTACGACTCGAGCTAACTACACTGGAATTGCGCAAGCTGATTTAGGTATAGCTAGTTTTAACAGCTCGTCATTTAGCAGTACCAACGGTTGGATTGATTTATTAACCAGTACTAGTGCTATAACCGGTATTACCTATAGTAAAATACAACAGATGAGTGTTGGAACTGTGCTTGGTAATTTAACTGCCAGCGCCGCTAGTCCGTCAGAAGTAACACCAACACAGATTTTAAATGCTGCCGGTGGTATTAGTAATGGATCGTTTGGCGCAAGTGGTGCTATGGTCGTAGGCTATGACGGATCTAACAGTGCAAATAATTCATATACTGTAGTTGGTATTACTTCAACTCGTGGTGCTAATCAAATACTTAAAACTGGGGTTGATGGAAGTGCCGACGTTGCTAACTTAAAAGTTGGAGGCTTCACAGTACTATCAACTAGCGGAACTACTGTACAACATAGTACCCCAGGTGGTATAGTTCAAGCAACTCCATTCTACTACATGACTGCTGTTGGTACTACTGGCAGTAACACTACTATTACTACACAGGGTACTTTAAATACCAGCAACGGAACATTAGTTGCTACAACATTTACTGCTGGTGCACCTGCTACTGGTGGATCAATGGAGGGTCAGTGGTACTTGACGGCTAGTAGCCAGTTTGATTTTAGCCTAGGTATATTAAAATCAAATAACTTAACAGCTGGATCAAGTACAGCCGCTGGTACTATTGATGGTAACTGGAGTTTAACAACTGGTAGTCAACTACGCAGTACATATGCTGACTTGGCTGAGTTCTATGAAGGTGATCAAGAATATCCAGAAGGTTGGGTGTTAGTGTTTGGTGGTGACAAAGAAGTTACTTCAACTACTACATTTAACGACACTAGATTAGCAGGTGTAGTAACAACTAACCCGGCTTATGTAATGAACGAAGGACAACAGGGCATCAAGGTCTGTCTAGCACTAGCAGGTCGTATTCCGTGCCGAGTAGTTGGTCGAGTTAAGAAGGGTGATTTACTAACAACATCAGCTGTAGAGGGTTGCGCAGTCAAGTCAACTAATCCACAGATTGGCAGTATTATTGGTAAGGCTATCCAGGACAAAGACTACGATAGTGTGGGCGTAATCGAAGTTGCAGTAGGGAGATCATAATGTCTAAACAAAATATCCTAGTTGGTGCTAGTGCCAACGACAAAAGCGGTGATACACTTCGTAATGCGTTTATAAAAGTAAATGCAAACTTCACAGAACTGTATGCCTTAACTGGCGGTTCAAGTGCGGCTTTGATTGAACTGGCACAGGACTATGCGGCACCCTTGTTCACACATGCCAGTCACACCAACATCACGGTGACCTATGATGATGCCAATAACAAAATATTACTAACTGGGGCGGCGGCACAGGTACAAAGCAACTGGACTGCATCTAGTGGATTAGGAGTTATACTGAACAAACCCACATTGTTCAGTGGTTCATATACAGACTTGACCAACAAGCCCACCATACCCAGTGCTTACACATTGCCCACAGCATCCGCATCCATATTGGGTGGTATCAAAATTGGCACTGGCCTAAGTATAGATGGCAGTGGCGTTGTTACTGCCAGCAGTGGCAGTGTAAGCACATTAGTCAACGGTGCTCGCACAGTGAGCCTTGGCTCGGATGGCACAGTAACATTGCCAAATTTTGATATCATGGCTGGAGTTGGGTCAAAAATAAAATCAGCATTGGATATAAAAATACAAACTGGCGCTTATTACCTATCTAACCTTAGTGCTCTTTACAGTGATTTTTTTACCCTAGTGTTCTCAATTTCTTCAGCACCCAATTGGGCAACCGTAGTCGCTGTTGGTGACTATGTGATTAGTAGAACATGTGTAATGCAAATAACTGCTGTGGCTGCTCCTGACGCTAATATTGGGGAATGGCGTATAACTTTAAGTACTGACGACTTCACAGGTGCTAGCGATACTTTTGGCGTTTCATCTTGGAGTTTTTATAAGCCTGGGGCAACAAACAGTATCTGGACCTTTGGCAAGAATGGTAATTTAACATTCCCCAATGCCACGGTACAAACCACAGCCTGGCTTGGCAGTGTAAGCACATTAGTCAACAGCACACAAACTGTGAGCCTTAGTTCTAGTGGCGTCTTAACATTGCCGTCAGGACTCACCTTTCGGAAAAATGGCACGCCTTACTCTACTATAACCGCTGATCTTAACAAAGTGTTGCAAATTGAAACACAAACTTCTGGTGGTGTTAAACAGTGGAGTCTTGGCACAGATGGTAGCTTAACATTCCCAGACGCTTCTGTACAGACCACAGCCTGGACTGGCAGTGTGAGTAGTTTGGTCAACGGTGGCAGCACATTGAGTCTTGCTTCAACTGGTGTATTGACATTTCCCAGCAACACCATTAAATCTGCGGTAGACACTGCGCTTGCAGTTACCACTCAGGAAACAGTGGTTACCACCAGTCCGACCTATAACAATGCGCAAGCCTTCTCAAGAGACATAACAGTAAACGGCACATTTATACAGGGATGGTATCAACGCAATCCGTCACAGATTGAGTTTGCCCTGTTCGGAACCCCTGCGTTTGTGACCTATGTGACTGGACTGGCTCTGGGCACGGGTATGGGTGTGGTGTATGAAACATCCGGTGGCCAGCCTAATTTGTTTACTGGCACCATAACACAGGCGTTCACAACTCAAGGACAATACGATCCAGCACATCCAACCTGGCAGCGTGTGAGTGGTAGAGTAGACGGCACACTGCCTAACAATACGGGTATCCGTAGTGTATCTTTTTCAACCTCAAGCACAGTTCCACATAATTTTACATTTGGCACGGATGGTGCATTGACATTGCCCAACGGTGCAGTGATAAAAGACACTGCGGGTAATAGTGTGGTATTTGGTGAAGATGCCGGAACAACCTCACAAGGTGCCAATGCAGTGGCCATTGGCACACAAGCGGGTAATAGTGACCAAGGAACTGAAACAGTGGCCATTGGTGCCTTGGCTGGAATATCCGTGCAAGGTCAAGGTGCAGTGGCTGTGGGCTTTGGTGCTGGGTATAACTTACAAGGTGTAAACAGCGTGGCCATTGGTAAGCAAGCCGGCCTAGGCGGCCAAGGTGCCAATGCCATAGCAATCGGTTATAGGGCGGGAGACAACAACCAAGCGGCCAACACCATCATATTAAATGCCAGCGGTGTTATAGTCAATAGTGTTGCCGAACAACCCAACAGTTTCTATGTGGCACCAATTAGAACTGCCACAGCAACATCCAATGTGTTATATTACAACACCACAACTAAAGAAGTTACCTACGGATCCGCACCAAGTTTGGGTAATTTTGCGTTCAGTGGAGACACGCTGTCAAATACTTTATCAAATGCCATTACACTACAAGTGGGCGGTAACAATTATATTTTTGGAAGTAGTGGCCAGATAACATTACCAGATGCCAGTGTTATTGCCAGTTACAAACCTGTCACAGTGATTGCCCAAACATCAACTACAAGAACAATCATAGATCAAGCAAGTGCCGCCTACATTCTGTTTACTGAAACAGTGGACACTGCTAATGCATACGCCAATGGTGTATTCACAGCACCATATACAGGATACTATCAATTCAATGTGTCAATATATTTCTCAACATCAGTGACATTAAACTCAGGTAGCTTTTTCCTCATAGACAGCAGTGACGGTGCTAAAACAGTCACAATCATGCAGGATGCATGGTCGGGGCGATATCTACACTATTCAACTGTGGTTCAAGCCACCGCCGGGGACACCATTCATTGTTTTGTTTTAAGGAATGCTAGCGGAGCAAATATCGATCTTGCCAGCGGCTGTAGACTGACTATACACAGAGTAAGCATTAGCTAATTACGGTAAATATACTAAACGGAATAGACCATGGCAATTCAACAGATTAAATTAGGTTCATACGCGAATGACGGTACAGGCGATGATTTACGCACGGCTTTTACCAAAGCTAATGATAATTTTGTATTTTTATCAGCACAAATTGCCGGTATAAACGGACAGAACATTGGATCAGGAGCTGGGTTATTTTCAGTAGATACCAACGGCGTACTACAGTTTAAAACCATAACAGGCAGTAGCGGAGTTACTGTTACAAGTACCCCGACCACAGTTAATATCAATGCGTTAGGTGCTGTACAAAGCGACCCGGTTCCAAGATTAGGTGGTAATTTAAATTTAAATAATCACAACATAACGGGCACGGGTGACATACAAACCACAGTTTGGGGTTTTGATATACGAACATTAAATACCCAAGTACAAACATTATTAAGCGGCACTATTGGCGATCAAGGCACATTTGCCAACCCAATAGGTACATACGATTTAGGAACCTTTTAAGGTAGGAGAATAGAATGACATTACAAATAAGAAGAGGCACCAACAGTCAACGAACTGGGATTACTCCTGCAGAAGGTGAATTACTCTATACAACTGATACTAATTTATTGTATGTTGGAGGTAAGACTGGGGGCACTGGCAGTTTAGTTGCCGGGGGCATTTCTCTAGCACCTGTACAAACTGTTAACGGCCAAATAGGCAATGTTGCCCTAACTACTGACAACGTCAACGAAGGTACCTATAATACTTACTTTACAACAAATCGAACAAAAGATGCGGCTGCTGCCTTATTAACAACTGCAACAACAAAAGGCATTACAATCTCATATAATAGTGTTACTCGTACGCTAACACTGAATGTCATACCTACCGGCATAGCAGGCTCGCTGGCTTATTGGCCAGCGGCTGGAAATACTATAGCGGCATCACAAAATCTTGTCTGGGGCGAAGTCGATAATATTCTAACCAATACTGACGGTACATTCCGAATTGTTGCATCATCTAGTGGTAGAAGTGTACTGTTATCTGACACATATAATAATGACAGTCTTGGCAATTCTATTTCTATTAGACGAGGACGAGGAACAAGTATTGTACCGACGTCACTATCTTATTTTGATGATATAGGATACCTAGCGTTTTCAGGACACACCGGTAATCAATTTCAGCTTGTCGCAAATATAAGAGCAGAAGTTATAGATAATAACGTTAGTGTTGTTGCTGGTCGAGCAACAACTGTTAGACCTGTAGTTAATCCTAGAATAGCTATCACCGCGGCATTTGCATCTGGCGGAACTGCTACTTTAACTTTTGCCGCGCAACCTAGTGTTTGTTTTGTTACAGGTCAAACTATTCTAGTTGCTGGAGTTACCCCAACTGCATTCAATGGAACTTTCGTCATTACAGGAACTCCGACTACTACCCAAGTGCAGTATGCACTAGTTGGCACCCTAGGCCCTCAGACAGTCGCAGGATATATCGAAGGTAACATGCCCGGTAGCTTGACCATGAATGTTCAAGATATCAACGGTAATATAAATTCAGTATTACGAGCGACAGGTGTAGGCAGGGTGACTATTGGTCCGTTTTTTACTAACGACGGAGGTAGCGGTAGTTTAGATGTTACCGCAACTGCCGGCGGCAACAGTTCGATCTTAAGGGTAAGCAATTACTTTAGTGATAACAATCCAGCAATACTATCATTAAGAAAATACAGGGGAACTATTGCTACTCCAACAACTTTAATTTTTGGAGACATGACTGGACAGATAGCATTTAGATCATATGATGGAACTAATTTGCAGTACACTGCAAAAATTGAATCATCTGTTGACGGTACAGTAGCAGCCGGAAAGACTCCGGGAAGTTTAACATTCTATGTAACAAACAGCCTCGGTGTACTAACACTGGCTACAAAAATTGGCAATGACTCTACATTATCGCATACCGGCAACGTAGTTATCAGTGGCAACTTAACTGTACAAGGAACAAGTACAAACATTAATTCAACTACTGTTACCGTTGATGACAAAAATATTGAACTAGGCAGTGTGGCATCTCAAACAGTTAGTGCTACAGGAACTGTTGGCTCTATCAAGGGCGCACTACTACAAGGCTCAACTACTTTTACAGCTAGCGGTACTAGTGTTTCCGCAGCCGGAACTTATTCAGGTGTAAGTCAGCTATCTACCAGTGGTACAGGCATAGGTGCAACATTTAATATTACAAAAACTGGATCCGGAACCAGTTACGCTGGATTCACGACTATCACTGTAGCTACTCCGGGAAGTGGGTATGCGATCGGCGACACCATTCTTATTTCAGGTGCGGTATTAGGCGGCCTATTAGGCTCAAATAGTTTAACACTAACTGTGGCTACAGCACTAGGAAGTCCATGGGCCGCAACTATTACCGGCATGACGACCACTACTGATCTAATTGTCGGCAGTGCAATTTCTGCTACTAATGGTGCTCCGGGAAGTTTAGGTGGGTCTGGAGCTTATATTGTTGCTAGCATTATTGATGGTACAAGTTTAACTTATACGGCAACTGGCGGTACAACACCAGTTGCTGGCTCAGTTACCAATATTACAACAACAGGTGCAACTGATGTAACTGCCAACGGCGGCGGTATTACTCTCAAAGGTACCACTGATAAAACCATAGTCTGGGACAATGCCAATACCAACTGGACTGCAAGTGAACATTGGAACATTGCTTCAGGCAAGAAATATAAAATCAACAACGTTGATGTATTAACGGCCACTAGTGTGCTAAACGATGCAAGTCAAACTTCAGTTACCATTGCTGGTAGTGCTACCACAGCATTGAACATAGGTGCAAGCGGTGCACCTATCACTGGCTTTGCGGCAACTGCTACTACATCAAGTACAGCTTCTAGCCTAGGGTATCTAGGACTTCCACAAAGTGCTACCAACACTAGTGCTACATTGGCCATAGGTGATTCTGGCAAACACATTTATGTGAATACAGCAAGTCAGACTATGACTATTCCAGCAAATGGAACAGTGGCCTATCCAATAGGAACTACACTTACATTCATAGCTGGTCCAAGTGCTACCACAGTCAGTATTGCTATTACCACAGACACTATGTATCTAGCAGGTACAGGTACAACTGGTACACGCACATTGGCCGCACATGGTATGGCCACCGCAGTTAAAGTGGCAGCCACAACGTGGTACATCAACGGAACAGGACTAACATAATATGACAGGTGCAGTAGCAGTAACGCTAGCCGACGTTCAGTCATTGTACGCAACTTACAAAACAAGATTTGGATATTAAACAATGTCACTAAACATCTGGACTCAACGTTCTGGTTACAGTCTTGGATCATTCCCTGAACAAGTATCGGTTAACTTACCATTACCGTTAATACCTCCGGCGGCGTTTAACGGTGTTCCTCCACCGTCATATGACGGCACAGGTCATCACCCAACAGTACCATTAAGAAATTCTGCTGGTAGTGCATTTGCCCGATACCCAGTAAACAGCTATACAGATGGCTTACATGCCATGCGTACTGATCTAGCCAATGCTCGCACAGTTAGTAATTTAGTAGTATGGGATCAAGTAAATGAAGGTGAAACTGCTGATCCAACTGGCTATAGTGGATTTATGTACGCATGGGGTCAATTTATAACTCATGAGCTGGCTAGTGAAAGAACTGGCGGTGCTAATATTGATGTTATAGTTCCAGCAGGCGACACTAATTTAACACCGGGTAGTCACATACCGGTAACTCGTGCGCAAGTTGCACCCGGTACAGGTATCAATGGGATTGCCGCACTGCCGATCAATGACGTAACAGGGTGGATCGATGGTAGTGTAGTTTATGGTATTGCATACCCTCCCGGTGTTGCGCCTGTTAGTGGATTTACTAATCCAGTATTATTACGAGAAGGCGGTTCGATCGCCACTACTGGCAAATTGTTAACATCTAGTAACGGACAATATGGTCCCATCGTTAATGGATCATTTTTGTTCGGCGATCCCCGTGGAACTGAAAATCCAGATTTAACTTCAATTCAGACACTGTTTATACGAGAACATAACTGGCATGTAGATCGACTACGTGCGGCTAATCCATCTTGGACGGGTGAACAGTTATATCAACGTGCCCGCAATATTGTTATTGCAGAAGAACAAGTCATTACTTACAAAGAATGGTTACCAAAGATTATCGGTAATGATGCGATATCTGCTTACACTGGATTTAAACCTGAAGTCGATGCAAGTATAAAAATAGAATTTGCTGCCGCGGCACTACGCTTTGGCCATAGCATAGTGTCTGGCGCACAAGATCGTGTAGATGAAGCAGGCAACATTACAGAATCTTTAACTTTAGGACAAGCGTTTTTCTTAACACCTGCACAGTATGAACGCAACGGTGGCGCAAACGGATTCTTAAGAAAATTAGCCAGCGATATATCTAACAAATTAGATGTATATATTATTGAAGACTTACGTAACTTGCTTAACGATCCTCCGGCAGCATTAGATCTTGCCGCAACAAATATACAGCGTGGGCGTGACTTAGGTCTTCCAAGTTTAAATCAAATGCGTATAGCATTAGGATTTTCAGCATATACTAGCTTTAGTCAAATTACTAGCGATGTAACTGTAGCCAATGCATTACAGTCAGCTTATGTTAATATCAATGACATAGATCTATGGGTTGGTGGTCTTGCAGAGGATCGCTATCCAGGAGCAATGGTAGGCCCGACATTCCGTGCTATCATAGCAGATCAAATGATTCGATTACGAGATGGTGATCAATCTTGGTATCAAAATCAACCATGGAATCCAACAGATTTAACTTGGATTAATAGTGCTACCTTATCTGATATAATTTTACGCAATACTGATACAGTACACATGCAGGCTGATGCATTTGTAGCAGTAGAACGTGCAGACCTTATTTCAGGCGCTGTTCCAAGCATAGTTGCTCGATCACCTAGCACTAGTCCTCCTCCATTGTCCGATACTGCTGGAATAACATTTACAGTGATTAGTGGATCATTACCGCCTGGATTGATACTACAAAGTAGCACAATTACTGGAAGTCCATACATTGTTAGTAACGATACAACTTATAAATTTTGTATCAGAGCTACAAACGGAACAGATATAGCCGATAGAACTTTTACTATAACTATTACAGGTTCTAATATACCAGTTTTTGTAACTGCCGCTGGACCATTGCCGATCGGAGTCCACCAGCAATTATATGTACTTGACGATACACATGTTGATTATCAAATTGAAGCATTTGATTTGAACACTGTAGTCGGTAGTAAACTAACATACTTTATAGCCAGTGATGACGGAGTACTACCTAAAGGACTTACGCTGTCAAGTTCAGGACGACTATCGGGATTTATACTACCTACTTATAAAATCACAGCGATCGACGGCTCAGGCACATACGACGATGGCTATTACGATGGCGTGGCATTTGATTTTGGTACTACTTCCAATGACGGTTTTGACAGTTATCAGTATGATGGAGTGTTTTATGACTACAATAGTCCGTTACATCCGCCAAACAGTATCAATTCTAATTATCAATTTCGTGTAACACTAACTGATGGTGTCAATTATGCTCAACGAATTTTTAAAATATTTGTTGTAGGTACAGATCAATTCCGTGCAGACTCAACAACGTTAGACGGTGGCGCTGGGAATTTTACTGCTGATGCAACATACTTACGCGAACCAGTATGGATTAATGATTCAAACTTAGGTGTTCTTAGAGCAAACAACTATATCACCCTGCCAATTGTCTTATACGACAATAGTAATGTTATTTTTAATCTTTCTCCAACAAATCAAGAAATACGAGCAATTACAAAGCAACTAACTAATCTAGATAACACTATCGGCAGTCATAGTCTAACTATTACTAACGCATCAAGTCCGCCGCTATTTGGTCAATACATTAGTTTTGCAAACTATATTCCAAATGCAACTGGTGAACTATATAGAATTTCCGTAGTAGCTGATTTAGGCGGTGGCGCATATCGATTAACTCTAACAACTGGGCTAGTAATGACACTTCCCGATATGGTTCCGTTTTATATGGGATCATTAAGCAAACTTCCGCCAGGTACTACATTTGATGCAGGCACTGGCGAGGTATATGGCATAGTTCCATATCAACCTGCTATCAGCAAGCTCTATACTTTTACACTGACTGCTACAAGAATTGGAGAGAAAGGCGAAACTACAGTTGCATATAAAACATTTACAGTAACCATCATCGGTGAGATTGACAGTACTGTTACGTGGAAAACTAATAGTATTTTAGAAACATTGCATGCAGATTACTATTCAACATTAAACATCAGCGCAGTATCATCTGTTCCTAATTCTATTGTAATCTATTCTATCGTAGACGGAGCACTACCGCCTGGACTAACATTAAATCTTGACGGAGAAATTATTGGTAAAGTTAATCAGTATTATAATCCGTTAAACGGTTCATTGGGTTTGATTAGATTTGATACCAGTGCCACTACGTTTGATAAAGGTATCGCAACGTTTGACTATACGTATAAGTTTACTGTTGAAGCTCGAGATCAATTTGGTTACAGCTCCCGTACTAGAACATTTACGTTGACCATTGATACACCTAATACTACTTCTTATAGTAACATAGTAGTTCGACCATTCTTAAAACAAGACCAAAGAGCCATATGGAAGGGATTTATTAATGACTCAACCATCTTTACACCCAGTAGCATTTATAGAATAAATGATCAAAACTTTGGTATTCAATCATCATTATCAATGCTAGTATATGGCGGGATTGAAACTAAAGAGGCAGCGGCATATATTGGGGCTATGGGATTGAATCACAAACGTAAAAGATTCCAGTTTGGCTCTGTGTCATCGTCAAGGGCTGTAGATCCTGCTACAGGGTTGGATCTATACGAAGTAATTTATATAAACATGATAGACCCGCTAAGTCCAGCGAGTGGAAAACTTCCAAATAAGATAATTAATAAATTTGGAATAAGTTCAGATGCTATAACAGTTGATAGTAGCAATAATTTCTGGAATAACTCTGCCGCAGTCTTAAATCTAGATGCTCCAAATTCTGTTCGACCAGAGCCTATAATAACAGCCGACAGTACAGGATACGAAGTCTCTAATCCTAATCCAAATACGATATTCCCCAATAGTATAGCAAACTGGCAATCAAGATTATCCGGTGTAGGACTAAGTGAGCGCAATTATTTGCCGCTTTGGATGAGAACTATACAAACTGGGCAAAAACAAGAACAAGGGTATACCCTAGCTATTCCTATCTGCTTCTGTAAAGTAGGAACTGCTAACGATATTTTGCTAAACATCAAATTTAGTAAATTTGATTTTCAAGTATTAGATTATACTGTAGACAGATATACAATAGATTCTGTCAGTGGTTATCTAGGCGATAAATACCTTATATTTAGAAATGATAGGATAACCGTATGACAAGTCAAATAAACTATATCTCAATTAACACAACTTACCCTGTAGCAGGGCAGGACAACGATAGTCAGGGATTTCGTAACAACTTTACTGCTATTTCAGCGGGATTAGGAGTAGCCAAGTCTGAAATTACTGCACTACAAACTAATACACTATTAAAAGCAGATCTAGCAACTGGTACCACTCCTGTAGTAAATAATCTGTTACAAAGTTCTATCACAAACGGTACACATAATCAATTTTACGGTATATTCTACCCCGGTGGAACTGTATCTACTACTGCAAATATTAACTTGGCCAACGGATCTATACAACAATTTACACTCGCAGGAAATGCTACATTAACTTTTACCGGCTGGCCTGCGGTACCTGCATACGGAATTATTAGAGTTATTTTGAAAGGCGACACTATTGCTGTTAGAACACCAGTATTTGCCACTGCCAACGGCGGAGTTGTGCGTTTTGCAACTGGATTTAGCCCATTCACAGTTGGTGCAATTGGTTCAACTAAACTTGAAGTCATTGAAGCATGGTCTGTTGATGCCGGAGCTAACGTATATATCAAACTGAGCGGCGAATACTAAGATGCATCCGTTAGTTAACGATTTGAGCGGTATAAAAGATTCCGAGTTAGAAAACAAAATTAATGAACTAACTCGTAAGTATTTTATGACTCCTAATCCGGGAGTCAAAGCTCAAATGTCCAGTATACTTGATTCTTATCGAGAAGAATTGAGCAAACGCAAAGCGGCAGAATACGACAAAATGATGAACAGTCGAGATAAAGGTCTTGACAAACTAATTAATATCAGTTAAACTGTTGTATATGCACTTAGACAAATATAATAATCCCATTTTTACAGAACAAGATCTGTTTGATTCTTTATATAAAGATTACGGATTTAATGTCGACGACACATTACTCGTTGAACGTACAGACGCTGTTAAACAACTAGAAGTACAATTGGGTTTTAAATTCTTAGAACCGTATGAAACCCATTTTGAAGTTGCTGACTATGACAAGGCTTGCCAGTCAAACTGGTTTATGCCCGAAGAATATAAAACCCTAGATATTGAACAATTTGTATATTCAAAGTGTTTGACTCAAATATCCACTGTTAGGGCCATGCAAGAAATGGCAGAATACAAATCTAGAAACATGCTAGATTTATTACGCTGGTTAAAGTATTTTGTTGACACTTGCGAAGCTAATAATATTGTTCGAGGTGTAGGACGTGGGTCTAGCGTAGCTAGTTATGTATTATATGTGTTAGGTGTACACCAAGTGGATTCTGTCAAATATAATTTGGACTGGCAGGAATTCCTGAGATAAGTACTAGTATAATCGAGGAGATTAATATGGCAATGAAAGAAGCCCCAAAAACAGTGCATCGCAGTATGCAAGGTAAAATCGTTGATATGAACAAACTTATCAACCAAAATGAAATGACTATAGCTGTTGGCAACATGGGTGTTAATGCCCGTGGCGACAAGATCGGGCCGGGCGGACAGATCATTAAAAAACGCGAAGATGTGTTGCGTGAGTCTAGTGTAGGTGTTCCTGATCAAATTAATGTTCGAACAGCTCCCGCACCTGAAATAGCAACTACGTCAAAAGTAACTGCACCTGTAACAGCTACTACTGTAAAAAATATTGCAGACATGGACCCTGAAGGGAAAGAATAATGGCTGTTTACGGCAAAATTGTTCCTATTCGCGACAATGTATTTGTCAGTGATATGAGTTTCGATGAACAAGTCAGCGCCGGTGGTATTTACATACCTAGCGATGATGGTAAAGATAGCGGGATCAAACCTCGTTGGGGTCGTGTCTACGCTATTGGAAAAGATCAAAAAGATGTGAAAGTTGGTGAATGGATCTTGCTTGAACACGGTCGTTGGACTAGAGCTATTGAAATAGTCGAGCCCGATGGAACCAAGCGTAAGATACACAGGGTTGATATTAAGTGTATGTTAATGTCAGCTGATGAAAAGCCAAACGATATAACATCTGGGTTGACTGCTATCGACCTAAGTCCGCCGGAATTCGACTTCCGTCCGCCATCCGCCGGTTTGTAACTATTTGACTATCAGGATCCTTGACAGATCCTGATTTTTCCTTTATACTACACAAAAGGAGATGTCAAATGAGTACACATGCTGAAGCAGTTGAAGATATTAAAAAAGCAGTAGAAGCTTTGGATTCTGTTGATACAACAGAAAGTCCTAAATCATCACACCCAGATCCAAAAAAACATTTATATATTAGCCTAATTAAAAGTGGCGTTAGAATCGCCGCTGGGCTAGCACTTGCTGGCGGTGGCTGGTTAGAAATGAATCCTTATCTACAAGCGGCCGGGTGGTTGTTAGTAGTAGCAGAAGTATTAGGCATTGCCGAGGAACTAGTATGAAAGAATTATGGGTTGAAAAATATCGACCAGATACCTTAGACGGTTATGTATTCAAAGATGACCATCAACGTGATCAAATTGAAAGTTGGCTCAAGGAAGGAAGTATTCCTCACTTATTGTTCAGTGGTAATGCAGGTGTAGGTAAAACTACACTGGCTAAAATTTTGCTTAACAAGTTAGGTGTGCAAGATTGTGATGTGCTATATGCTAACGGCAGTAAAGAAGCACGTAAGGTTGAGTGGGTCGACAAACTGATTGGATTTTGTCAAACTATGCCATTTGGCGATTTTAAAGTTGTACTAATTGACGAAGCAGATTTCATGAATCCAAATTCAGTACAACCTGCACTACGTAATCTAATGGAAGACTACAGTAACTCTGTTAGATTTATCCTAACTTGCAACTATCCTAATAAGATACTTCCGGCGTTGCACAGCAGGTGCCAGAAGATGCATATTGAAAAAACTGACTTGACTGAGTTTACAGCTCGTGTTGCTACAATCCTTGTAGAAGAGAATGTAGAATTTGATCTAGATACATTAGACATCTATGTTAAAGCAACTTATCCAGACCTGCGTAAAACAATCAATAATGCTCAGATGAACAGTATGGACGGTAGACTAAAGATTGTAGAAACAGCGGCTGACAGTACTGATTATCGGGTCGAAATGGTAGCATTGTTTACCGCAGGAAAAATTGCTGAAGCACGTAAACTTGTATGCAGTCAAGCTCGTCCAGAAGAAATGGAAGAAATTTATCGCTGGCTGTATGACAATGTAGAAATCTTTGGTGCAGAAGATAAGCAAGATAAAGCTATTCTCATTATCAAGCAAGGTCTTGTGGATCATACACTAGTCATGGATCCAGAGATTAACCTAGCCGCAACACTAATTAGACTCGGACATCTGTAATCATGTGGCCATTTAAGAAAAAACTTGAGCATCAGATTTACTTTGCCTGCGACGAGTGGGCTATTAGACACCATGCACCAATCCGTCCAGCAAGCGAGTTTTTACCGCCTGCATTTAAGGACATGGCGCTGTACTACAAGAAATCTGCAAAGCCCATTGACAGTGATAAAACTGTTAAATCGTGCCCTGGAATTATTGATTACTGTAGTACTGGATTTGTTATTCCTGCATGGTGTGATATTGAAATTGAACCGGGTCCGAATGGCAGAGTAGTTACCCGCTATAGCCATCCTAAATATAAAGAAGGTGCTCAACCTAAAGATGCCCTACAGGGATTCATGGGTAATAAATTTAAGTTTGGCACTCCAGTTAAACTTGATAATCCATGGACTGTGTGGGCGGCAAAGGGTTACAGTTTGTTTTGGCAACCTATGTATTATTATGACGACTCACGTAACTGGGAAGCTATTCCCGGGATCATTGATCATGATAAGGTACCATTGATTCAACCTATTAATATTATGTTGAAGCAACCTAAAACAACTGTCATCAAGATGGGCGAACCGTTAGTACAAGTTATCCCTCTTAAACGAGAAGAGATTACTGCATTTTCAGGCGAGCTTACACAATCCATGATCAAACGACATAACTCACTGTCTTATCTTAAAGAAATGTCTTTTACTAGTTGGGTACGTCACATAAGAGAGAAGAAGTCCTATACCGTTGATGTCCACGATATAGAACTTCCCATCAAGTAACAAATTGCTATAACATTCTAAATAGGAGCGTCCATGCTCCTATTTTTTAGTCTCCATAAACCGCTAACACCTCCTTCACGGCATTATGGCGTTCAATGTCTTTAGCTTCAAATTGTACTATGTCGATATGTTTTAGAGCAGGTTTAGATGAGAGTAAGTTACAAAAATCTATTAAACCATTATCACTAACACGATCAGCCTGAGCCAAGTCACCCGTAACAACCATCTTACTACCATCGCCTAAACGAGTTAGTAACATTTTCATTTGATTGACTGTGGTGTTCTGGCATTCATCTGCAACAATGTATGCGTTTTTAAATGTGCGTCCACGCATGTACGCGAGTGGGCTTATTTCAATGGTTCCATCCTCTAGCATTTTAGCTATGTCTTTTTGCTGGTAATACTCTCCTAGAACGTCGAATATAGGACGAGTCCAAGGTGCCATTTTTTCATTTAGCGTACCTGGTAAAAATCCTAAATCTTCATCTACACTGACGGCGGGTCTTGTTACAATTATCTTATCAACAATACCTTCTTGATACAGCTTAACTCCTACTTGCACTGCCAACATAGTTTTACCCGTGCCTGCTGGCCCGATAGCTAAAATGATACTTTTAGTTTCATCTTGTAGCTTGTCAAGGTATACTTTTTGATTTGGATTTCGTGCATGTAGACTCACACGCTGTTTCTTTTGAGGAAGATATGGTTGAAAGTCAATTATGTTAACTTCTGATGTAAAACGCTTTTTCACTCGTTGTTTACTCATCTAGTTGTGCTCCTACTCTTACTGTAATAAAAGTAGAACTTGTAGTGACCGGCCTTGATAACTACAGAGGTCCTACACTATTATTTAACGGATCTACAGAATTATAAACTGATACGTTATGGATTTAAACCAGCTAAATAAGTGTAGAAGACTCTAGGATCAACTCATGCACCACGACATATTAGACGTTATACAAAATATACAGGATCTATACGAAAACAACAGTAGTTTAGCTGTTTTGAAAGATTTCGAACGGGTGTTGGACGAACTAGATGTGTATGTTTACAAAAACTGGGAAGAAGGCGAATTGGCCTATGGGCCTGAAGTAGATCGTCATTGGATTACCGTGGGATTCATGTGGCCTGAAGAAAAGATGCCCGATCCCATCGGTGGCAAGCGATTAACTGATTTAGGATGTAAAATTTCCTATCAAAAGAATTTCTTAGTAGAGCCCCGTAAAATACGAACGAAAGAAGATCTAAGACCCAATAGTAAAAAAGGTAAATTAGATCGCCATCCTATTTGGATTGTAGAAATTAAAATGCCAAAAAAACTAGCATTTGATGTATACAAAGGTTACATGGACAAGATGAAGAACGAATATAAAGAATCACAATCTCCAAGTACAGCGGCGCCGCCTCCGGGTGGAGCACCGGCAGGAGCACCAGCGGCGGCACCGGCAGCCGGCGCACCGGCGGCAGGAGCGGCACCTACACCGGCAGCATAATATGACATACATTACAGAAAATCTTAGAGCAGGTGATTTAGAACACTTAGTTAAAAAAGTGTTTGAGATTGATTCATTTAAAAGTAAAACTGGCGACGATGAAGATATTGTTGTGTTGAGTTTTACTGTAGATCAAGAAGATGCCGCTAAAGATTTAGAAAACTTTATCGAGATGGGCTATGAATTTGTTCTAGATGCCGATGCTACTCCAGGTGAGACTGACGATGGCAACTATCGTGTATACGTAGAACTTGAACGCAATCGGCATGTGGCTAGACAAATAATGGAAATCGTAGATGGCATAATATTACTAACTGGTTTAGAATACATGCGATTTAGATATTTTAAAAGTTTTAAAAGTGAAGTTGCTAACGAAGAAAATATATCAGCAGTGGTTCCCACTGATAGAAATGCATATGCAATCGCAACCGAAGAGCATAAATTAAATAACTTTAGTGAGTTTTTTAAAAATAGTTATGCAGAAGAATTAAAATTAATAGACGAGTCTATTACATTTAAAAGAGTCTACGGTGAACAAATTAAGTTTAATATAGTTAATAGTGGACCTAGGGCAGAAGTTTATAATAGTATCAGTGGTCCTATTATGCTAGAAGGTAAAGATATTTCAGAAGTATTATTCTTAACTAAAATAATCGGTAACTATAATATTACTAAGATTAGTAACAAATTTATATTTGAAAACAACGGCTGGGCCGTTGCACTAGAAAGGAAATAAGATGAGCGACTTTAAATTTGATTTTACATTAGAGAAATTCAAAGCAATTATTGGTAATAATCCTTATGCCGATCATTGGTTCGAAGCATTGAGTGAAACACTTCCAGACTATGATATTGATACTGTGGAACGTGTTGCAGCCTTTCTAGCACAGACAGCACACGAATCAGGCGGATATACTGCAATCAAAGAAAATCTAAATTACAAAGCAGAAAGTCTATGCAAAGTATGGCCTAAATATTTTAATGCAGGCAATGCCAATGACTATGCTCATCAACCAGAAAAAATTGCCAATCGAGCTTATGCTAACCGCATGGGCAACGGTAACGAAGCATCAGGCGACGGTTGGAAGTTTTGCGGACGCGGACTTATCCAGTTAACTGGTAAAGATAACTATACCCGTTATGCACAAGCAACCGAACAAAGTTTAGACGAAGCCAGCGAACATCTGTCAACTTTTGAGGGTTGTGTACAATCAGCGGCTTGGTTCTGGGAAGCTAATAACCTAAATCAGTATGCAGATTCAGGTGACATCCTAACCATGACCAAACGTATTAACGGTGGCACACTAGGCCTTGAAGATCGTCAAAAGCATTATCAACACGCACTACAAGTCCTAGGAGGCTGATATGTTTGGTTGGGTTTTAAGCCTTGTACCTGATAGTATTTTTATACTAATATACTATATCATGCTGACAGCAGGTATCGTATTGTATATTGCTAGCAAACTAGTAAAATGGATCCCCATGATGGGGCAATACAAATTTCCTTCAGAAATCATCGGAGTTATATTACTAGTAGTCGGTGCATATTTTTATGGTGGGCATGGTGTTCAAAAAGCCTGGCTAGAACGTGTAGCCGAATTAGAAGCTAAAGTTAAAGCAGCCGAAACTAAATCACAAGAAGCTAATACTGTAATACAAACTAAGGTTGTAGAACGTGTTAAAATTGTAGAGAAGAAGGTCGAAGTTGTTAAAAAAGAAATAGAAATTCAACGAGAAGTTATTAATGCTGAATGTAAAATAAATGACATTGCCATAGAACTTTATAATAAAGCAGTAAGCGATCCAACCGAGGTTAACAAATGAAAAGACTATTACTAATTATTTTCATTTCTGCACTAACTGCATGTAGTACAACTGCTCCGGTAGTAATAAAATTCCCAGAAGTACCAGAAGCACTTAAAGTACCTGCTGGAAAATTATCACCGTTGGATACTAGTAAAAAAATAGAATTAAGCGATATTATAGAAAATGCCAACGAAAATGCTGGCAAATATTACGAATTACGTGAGCGATATAACGCATGGATAGAGTGGTATATTGAGCAAAAGAAAATATTTGACAGTATCAAATAAATACTACTATTAAGCCAACAGGAGCGAACCATGGCAGACGAAGAAGTCAAGAGCGCAAGCGAACTAAAGAAAGAAGATTGGATGAACAGCAAATGGCGTCCCATGATGGGTTGGATGTATATGCTGGTGTGTACTATGGACTTTGTAGGATTCCCAATCCTATGGAGTTTATTACAATCCCTAAGTCATGGATCAGTCAATACACAATGGCAACCATTAACCTTGCAAGGTGCTGGATTATTCCACATTGCGATGGGTGCTGTTATTGGTATTTCAGCATATGGGCGTACACAAGAAAAGCTGGGCGGCGCAAACAATGGAGGTCTTAGCTTAGGCTCAGGTACAACATATACACCACCGGTCAGCGGAGGATTTGGAAATGGCACAACAACAGCACCAACAACAGGATTTGCGAGTGGGTCAACAGCACCTAGCGTACCTCAAACAGGCAGCTTCGGTGCCCCCAGCACAGGTTTTGGTTCAGTACCACTCGGCGGCAACAGCTCAAGCAGTTTCACACCGCCAGCAAGCTGGGGATCAACCCCAACAGTAGGCACAACTGCAAGCGGTAAAAAGATTGTACCAGATTTTGGTCAACCAGCAATTTAAGGAAGTTAAAATGAAAAATTATATATTTGTAGCAGGACTATGTTTAGCATTATCTAGCCCAGCATTTGCCGGCGGTGAATCAAAGAAGGTTTGCAACACTGATCCAAAAACAAAGAAAGAAGTTTGCAAAACTATCAAAGTTCACAAAAAAGTCGAGGGCGATAAAGTTCCAGACAGCAAGAAGAAGTAATCAAAAACTTGACAGGCTTCAGTTAAGATAGTATAATTAATGCTATTACTGGAGCCTTTTTTACGACTATGACAGATTATTACCAAACACTAGGTGTTGGCGAAAACGCTAGCCCAGATGAAATTAAAAAAGCATACCGAAGCTTGGCTAATAAACATCACCCGGACAAGGGTGGTGATCAAGCCAAATTCAAAGATATTAGCGTTGCATACGATAACCTAAGCGACCCACAAAAGAAAGCTGAATACGACCAACAACGTATGTTCGGAGGTGGCCCGCAAGTAAGATTTACTACAGATGGATTTGATCCATTTGGCGCGATGTTTGGACAAGGATTCCCGCAAGGGCACCCATTTACTAGCATGTTCGGCGGCGGACATGCGCAGATGCGCAGAAATCGAGATCTAAACATCCAATGTCAAGTTTCAATATTAGACAGCTATCTAGGAAAACAACTAGAAGCAAATTATAAAATGCCGAGCGGGCAAACGCAGACTGTAGTTATTAATGTTCCGGCTGGAATAAGTCATGGTGAAACTATACGATATAATGGATTAGGTGACGATAGTGTTCCTAATGCTCCGAGAGGAAATTTAAATGTAACTATTATTGTGCTTCCTGATAGCAACTTTAGGCGTGCCGGAGACGATATGTATACTACAGTGTACATAACACCGATCGAGGCTATGATCGGTTGTAGTAAAGGTGTTAAAACTATAACCGGCCAAAAAATAGATCTTGATATTCGTCCAGGTATTGAAGCTGGATCTGAATTTGCAAGCTCTGGGCACGGATTCCCTAATATTAATACTGGTCAGAAAGGTCGGCTAGTAATTGTTGTAAATATTAAAACACCGGCAATTACAGATCCATCATTAATAGAAAAACTTAAAGCACTAGATGTTGAAATTAATTCAAGATCCTGATCCAATTCTTAAACAAAAAGCAGAACGTTGGGATTTTAAAAACCATGTTAATGCGGATGTTATAGAAAGAGAAATGCTTGAACTCATGCGAGCACATAACGGTATCGGACTTGCTGGCAATCAAGTTGGGTTGTTGCGTAGAGTATTTGTGATGAAACTACAAGACGGTAGAGAACTTGGGGTTTTCAATCCTACTATTCTAGTCGGCGACAACGCAGATGTACAAGCTGACGAAGGGTGTTTAAGTTTTCCAAATCTCTGGCTTAAAGTCAAAAGAAGTGACAAAATTACTGCCATGTATCTTGACAGCGCAGGAAAACAATGTATAATAGAACTTGAAGGAATCGACTCTCGTTGTTTTCAACACGAATTAGATCACTTAGATGGAATAACATTTACAGAATATGTAAGTGATTTGAAATTAAAAATGGCACAGAAAAAACAAAGGAAATTTAAATAATGGTCGAACCTAGCGATAATCTTCAAGCAGTCTTTGAAAGAGCTATAGAAACTTCTAAAAAACTTCATCACGAATATCTAACAATAGAACATCTGTTGTTTGCTATGCTTGCAGAAGATGGGTTTACTAACTGTATTCAAGGATTCGGCGCTGATGCTAATTCCCTTAAAACAAACCTACAAGATTATCTACATAATAAATGTAGTGAAATTACAGTACCAGATGTAGTGGTTAAACCTAAGAAAACTCAAAGTGTAGAGCGTGTACTTAATAGGGCGTTTACTCAAGTCCTATTCAACGGGCGACAGCGTATTGAACCAACGGATGTATTCTTGGCTATGATGGGCGAGAAACGTAGTTGGGCGCACTTTTTTGTTGCACAAGCTAATATCGATAAAGATAAATTTGCTGAATATTTAAATAATAATATGGAAAATGGTCCGGACGATAGCCCAGCTGATTCGCATAGTGATAAAGCCCTTCAGGCATTTACTACTAATCTGAATCAAGAAGTTAAGAAAAACAAAATCGATCCAGTTATTGGCAGAGTTGACGAATTAGAAAATATTGCGTTAGCACTAGGTCGTCGTAGCAAAAACAACGTGATCTTAGTTGGTGACCCTGGTGTAGGTAAGACTGCGATCGCCGAGGGCATGGCTCATAATATTGTAAATGGTGCTGTTCCTGATTTCTTGAAAGAGTATACAGTTTATAATCTAGACATCAGTGCTATGTTAGCTGGCTCTAAATATCGCGGAGACTTTGAAGAACGCTTTAAGCATGTTATTAAAGCCCTACAAAAGAAAGGTAAGACTGTCTTGTTTATTGACGAAGCACACATGATTAGTGGTGCTGGGTCGGCAAGCAATTCAGCGAACGATCTTGCCAACATGATGAAGCCTGCACTAAGCAAAGGCAATATTAAAGTTGTAGCATCGACTACCTGGGAAGAATATCGTAAGCACTTCGAAAAGGATCGTGCGCTCATGCGTCGTTTCCAACGCATTACTGTTGACGAGCCTACAACAGAAGTTACTAAACAGATCCTTAAAGGTATTAAGAAATACTACGAAGGATTCCATAATGTTAAGATCAAGGACGATGCAATTGATGCGGCAATTAAATTGTCAGTTAAGTATCAAACAGATAAAAAACTTCCGGACAAGGCCATTGATTTAATTGATGTAGCTTGCTCACGCTTCAATCTCAAACTAGCTGATGAGCGCATTATCGGCGAGCGTGAAATTCAATTCGAACTAGCTAAGATGGTCAATATGCCGGAAGAGCAAGTTTCAGAAACTGAAAGTGTTAATTTAATTAGTTTACAAACTAAACTTGAAACAGAAGTGTATGGGCAAGAACTTGCTATCACCGAAATCGTTGATAAGATTGTTGTTGCACAGGCTGGACTTAAAACAGAAAATAAACCCGTTGGATCGTTTGTATTCATGGGGCCGACTGGTACTGGTAAAACCGAAACTGCTAAGTCACTTGCTAAAAACTTGGGTGTTAAGTTACTGCGCTTTGATATGAGTGAATATCAAGAAAAACACAGTATCAGTAAGTTGATCGGCAGCCCTCCCGGTTATGTTGGATTTGAAGAAAATGCGGGTCAACTAATTACCAGTATTCAAGAAGCACCTAATGCTGTACTGTTGCTAGATGAGATTGAAAAAGCGCATCCAGATGTAATAACTGTATTGCTACAGCTTATGGATAACGGATTTATTACCGGATCAAATGGCAAAAAAGCTGACTGCCGTAATATTGTTCTTATCCTTACTACTAATGCCGGAGCACAATCAGCAGACAAAAATGCTATTGGATTTGGTAAGCAAGATAAAGACTATAGCGATGCTGATTTGAAGAAATTCTTAACTCCGGAGTTCCGCAATCGTTTAGATGGTGTTGTTACATTTAATAAACTTGGAAAAGAAACAATGATAAAAATTGTTAATAAGTTTATAGATCAACTTAAAGACCAAGTTAAAGATAAAGGTATCCGAGTTAAGATCGATAAGGAAGCAGTTAATTGGCTCATCGAAAAAGGCTTTGATCCTAAGATGGGTGCTCGTCCGTTACAGCGTGTTATTGACAAGGAAATTAAACGCGACCTTGCTCGATTGATGTTGTTTGGAGATCTTAAAAATGGCGGCTGGGTCACTATTAGTGTTGATGGCGATGCAATTTCGTTAATTGCTAAACCAAAAGTATCTAAAATTGCATTACTGGCTATTGAGAGCAACTTAGAAGATGTTGTACAAAACAACTAGAAGTTTATTTAAAGGAACATATCAATACAAAATTGTGTTGATATGTTCTGGCGCTAGTTCGTTTAGAAGCGGTGATATGGAAACTGCATTAAAACTACTAAGTAAAACTTCTTTACTTCAAAAGCCCGACGATGTGTGGCGTATTAATAATATCAAAACTCAAGATCAGCTAGATTATGCTATTAGACTTGCAACTGCCTTGAAGAAAATGAAGGATATAGAAATTAGGGTAGAATCTCCGTGGGTCAGCGTATATACTAACAACCTTGATTATGTTACTCTGCTGTCTAAATTAGATAGTAGCAATGTGAAATATATATCTGAGCCACCAAAAGATTCACCTCTAGCGGCTAATACTATAATAATGCCTAAAACAAATTACGATTATCGAGTGACTTTAGGTAAAACTAACCAAGATTATCAAGCGTTTGTTGAATGGGCGGCTGGCCGTGACAAACTAAAACTGACTAAAAGTTGCAAAAAAGAGCTAGGAAAATCAAGAAGTTGGGGCGGAACACACTTCTATGTAACAGGCGACAATACACTACTGTTGACTAAAATGCATCTCGGTGGCGTAATAACAAAGATTGAACGTATCGTTAAAGCATAGGGTGTTGATTCCAAAATCGATAAATACTCTAACCGTAGTTTATTCTGCTGGTCTATAAAAACGGATTTAACAATGCGCATAAATGAGCTATTAGAAGGCACCATCTTCAAAGATTTAGACTTTGTCTCGCCAAAGAATGACGGCAGAGAGATTAACTACGACCTTCCGGATGATTTAATTCATTTTATGCATAACGATGACAGATCGTATCGACGTCATGTCCATCCAGTTATTTCCAAGTGCATAGACCGTTTGAAAGCTGATCGTGCAACACATCCAAATATGTTTAAGGTGCCTGTACAGGCTAGCTATAAATTGTACATTAAAAAATTTCCGATTCGCGAACTACCAGACGAATTAGATGAGGAACTTTGCAGTAAAGTATGTAAAAAAATACACGATGAAACTTGTAAGCACGTTGCCGATGGCAAGTATAAGGACTAATCGTGTTACTAAGAGAATTATTTTTAAGAGAAGCCCCAGCCGCTGAAGAAGTTAAGAAAAAAGTAGGTAGGGCATTCAATCATCCAGAGGATCTAACATTTTTAAATGGCAGTGCTGGTGCAATTAAGGCGCTGGAACATATCAAAGCCATAGGCAAAAATGCCAAGGGTGTTCGATACAAGTGGGACGGTGCTCCGCAAGTGTATTGGGGCAGAGATGAGAATGGTACATTTATATTGACTAACCACAATGGTTGGTTGCGTGGCGGCACTGGTACAAGTACATTAGACGAGTTTACCACACAGCAAGGAATTTATAATTTTATTCTTAACAAGAGTGGTAATCCAAAGACCCCCGAAGAACAAGAGCAACGTAAAGAGTTTGCTAGAGAATTTAGTTTCTTACATCCAGTGTTTGAAAAAGCTACCCCTGAAGATTTTAGAGGATTTGTCTACGCCGATGGGTTATTCTTAGGGCAACCAACCCCAGATGCTGATGGAATATATAATTTACATCCAAATCCAAAAAGCGGAACAGTTTATCATATTGCACAGGATACTGATCTAGGACAACAAATTTCTACAGCGCATGCAATGGTTGTTGGTCATGGCATATTTGAAACATTCGGAGACGCCGACCATACGCAACAACCCAAAGACAGTTTTGAAGAGTTTAATTCAACATCTCAACTGATCGTACTAGGTCCATACTATACCCAGATGCAGCCGGAAGTTGATTCTCAAGCTATATCTATTGTTGAAGCAGAAATTAAAAAACATTCAGCTGAAATTGATCAATTCTTATCACCACTACCCGGAGTAAGTGGATTTAAAAATATTGTTTACAGATATGTTAATACTATGAGTAAGCAAGGACAATTACACAATGTCGGTCATAATTTTATGATGTGGATGGAATCTAATCCAACAATTGTAAGTCCAACACAGTTGGCTAAGGTACAAGAACGTGCAAAGATGTTCCCAGGAGCACTACCTGCAATGTTTAATTTGTTTGACGATATTATGCAATTGAAGAACAGTGTAATTGCACAATTAGATAAAGATCCCGGTGAGATTAAAGTAACCAACCCAGAGGGCTGGGTACACTACGATAAAAAAGGTGATGATCATATTAAACTAGTTCCGCGTAGTAGTATCGAAACTCCGTCTGGAACTATACCAGCCTGGACACCATAATGAATTTACGTGAACTTTTTGAATCAACTCATACTAAGGTAACTGCGGCATTCTGCTTTGGTCGGTTCAATCCACCGCATCAAGGGCATGCCAAAGTTTGGGAAGCTGTTAAACATGCAGGTCATCAATGGTACATAGGTACTAATCCTAGTACAACCGGCACCAACGATCCGTTGCCGTTTGATGTTAAGGCAGCATGGATGTCTGCAATTGATCCCAGCATTGAAGGACATGTGTTAGGTGAATCTACAGTTATCACACTGGCCTCTAAGATTTATGCAGAAGTTGGAGATGGTGCAACTGTAGCTTATATAACTGATGCAACTGACTGGGCATGGGCTGGAAAATTATTAAATCAATACAATGGCAAGGAAAGTACACATGGTTATTTTAACTTTGCTAAAATCATCCATATACCAAGTCCCAGAGTAAGCTCAGCAACTGATCTACGCAATGCGGCTCGTGCTGGTAACATGGACGCATTTTATCGAGCCGCTGGTACAGATCCTAATCTAGAAGTAAATGGTCAACACTATTTTGATACAGTAGTAGCCGCAGTAGGCCAACATCCTGAAAAAGTAAAACGAGCTAAAAAAGAAAAACCTGTAGCAGAACCAGTAACTGATGAAGGCTTAATGGGATTCATGACTAAACCTGTTAAAGCTAAGCCAACGACCAGTGCAGAAGAAATGCGCAAGTACTTTGAAAAAGAAAAATCCAAAGATCCTGATAAAATGGAACGAGGTGAGGGGCATAAAAAACCGCAACAAGTATATACTAAAACTGACGAAGAAGCTGCCGGGGTCGGCACTATTACAAAACAGAATAGTACAGTTGATGTAAATAGTAGTACACCAAAAAAGAATTTAAAAGCCTTTAATTTGATTAAAGAAGCTAACAGGGTATTAAGAGAAATGAAAGCTAACGAATTTGTACGCGAAGGTAAAACTAGTCATCGACACCCCCACCACGATGCCGCCAGCCTGGGCGTAATTCGAACACGCGATATCGGCGGGTACGATCGTATCTATCACATGAATCGCATGATGATGGCCATGGCCATGGCCGACGGCGAGAGTATAAAAGCTGTAGACAGTCCGCAAGATACCTGGGCTGAAAAGTATAATACACATCATCCTTACACCAAAGAAGACGATAATAAGATTCGATCGGCTATGAAAACTGTCCCCACTGATGGAAAAACAATTAGCAAGTTTAGCAAGAGCGAAGAGCCCGCTGACACTAACAAAACTAGCCCTGTAAATAAAGCCAAAAGAAACAAATACGGTATATAATGGAACACGACAAATATCACTTATCATTAAAAACAGCTTTTGCTAGTGAATTTAGTTTTTATCTAAAAGCGCATAACTTTCACTGGAATGTAGAAGGACCGTTGTTTGGTCAGTTACACGAACTGTTTCAAACCATATACGAGGAAGTATATGGTGCAATTGATCCGTTTGCGGAACATCTACGTGCTCTACAGATTTATACACCGGCTAGTTTACAAAAATTCAGTATGCTGACTGTGGTAGAAGATGAAAATCATGTACCAGATTGGAGCGGTATGCTAAAAGAATTATTAACAGATAGTGACAGAATGGCTGAGATATTTCGCATTACGTTTGATATGGCTGAAGCGCATGGTGACCACGGGCTGAGTAATTTCTTAGCTGATCGACAGGATGCACATAAGAAGCACAGTTGGATGCTGAGGTCAAGTTTAAAATGAAACAGTATAGAATTACTACGCAGGATTTAAATCAAGATAGTTCAGATGACTGCTATTTAGATCCGAGTGATCCTATACACGAAATGAAAGCACTAGCAGGACTAGGCGGGTTAGGTGGCGAAGCTAGACTACACGAATACCGTGCTAATCAAGGCAGTAATATCAGTGTTACTGGTATGAGCAAACAAGAGCTAGAGCGTAAGCATCATATTCGTCCCGGAACCCCAGAATGGTTTCAACTGTGGTTTAGTAAGCCGTACTTAACTGGCGAAAAACCTGTAGGAAAATAAAATGAAAATGCACGAACTTGACGAAGGTCACTATAACAATTACGATAACAATCGCACAGGATTTAGTAGTCAGCGCCGCAATCCTGCAGAAGACGAATCAAATCTATTATACATTTTTAAAGATGGTAGGTTACATCAAGCTATGATCAGTAACCATCGCGAACATGAAGCTCGCCAACAGGGATTTAGAGATAGTCCTGAACAGGCATTAAAAATGCACGGCATTGTCAAAAGTAAGTTTCATCAGGAAAAATGGATTAAAAATGAAGGCGGCAAGTGGATTGAAGTACATCCGTTTGGTAAACCCGAAGATGTGTCAGAATCAGCAACCGCTGGAGCAACCAGTGCCGCTAATGTATCAGTAGGCCCGGTATATAAGAATAAACCAGTAAAACAGCCTAAAAACAAAGACGGCACAGCTAAAAACGCCCTAGATATAGATGTGAATCTAATGACTGGCGGAAGCATCAAACGATAAATATATAAAGATAACGGAGTATACTCATGCCAGCAGATTTAGACCAAATGAACCCAGAAATGGAACCACAAAGTAGCCCAACTGAACAGTCAGCAGTAGTAGGCTTGCACAGTGATGAATTAGATCACGAAGGCGCAATGGCCAAAGCTGATCTATACAAACTAGCTAACTATAGCATGAAATTGTTCAAACAAGTTCATGACGATGATCAGTTAGAAGCATGGGTGCAAGCTAAGATCACTAAGGCCGCTGATTATATTGCATCAGTATACCACTACTTAGAATATGAGATGAAATTTAGTGAATATGGTAAACACTTAGATAACAGCGATACATTAAGCGAAGGACAACGTATGAAAATTAAAGAATTGCTTTCAGAAGCTAAATCTAAGATGAAAGATCTTAAAAAGACTCAAGCTGAAAAAGCCAAAGATAAAAAAGTAATGGAAGGTCCGTTGCGCGGTGGTGAGCAACAATGTACAGAGTGTGGTGGTACTGGTATGGTATATGTCGAAGCGATGCCAATTCCAGATCATGTTAAGAAAATGGCTGGTGATTACGATCGCAAAACTAAAGCTATGCATGCCGCTCACAAGCGTTTAGATAAAAATCACAATGGTATTCCTGACAGTGAAGAAGACTTAGATGAAGAATTTACCGACAAATCAAAGACTGGTGATACATTTAAAACACGCACAGGTGTAGCAACTAAAACTGATACCGGTATGAAGCATACCAATACTACGTATCACGACGACGGCGACGAAATCTCTTCGAACGCTAAATCAGGTAAGGGTATTAAGACCCATGCTAAATCGCAGTCGGCCGCAGAGAAAAAAGAAAAAGCTCCTGCACAAAAGATGTCTCCTAAAAGTGCTAAGACATGGGGTATGAAGGATAGCGAGAAGTTTGACAATCGTGACGGTGCACCTGCTAAGCCAAAGAAAGAAAAAGAAGTTGAATTAGACGAAGCTAAAAAGAAAGGCGATGGCAACTTGGCCAACAACGCTAAACCATACGACAAAGTAACACGTGGTGATGTTATCGCCGGACGTCTTGGCAAAGATGAAAAAGGCGGAAAGTCTGTTAAGGAAGCCGCAAAACCAAGCGCAGGTCTAAGCAAAGAGAAAAAATCTGCTGTAGTTAAGAAAGCTAAAGCAGGTGGCGACATTGGTAAGCCAGGTAAGAGTTTTGACAAAGTGGCCAAGGCTGCTGGTGGCGGTGAGAAAGGTGAGAAGGTTGCCGCTGCCGCTATGTGGAAGAACATCAAAGAAACTCAAGCGTATCTAGCTGAAAAGAAAAAGAAAGAAAAGATTACAGACGAGAATTTGACCGTTGTTCCAAATCCATCAGGTGCTAAGGATGCTGAAGAAGCCAAGAAGTTAGGAGCAATGATGCCAGCACCAGCAGGCAAAAAAGATCCAATTGGCACTAACGAATCCTCTGACTTATCACGTATGCGCGAACTAACAGGTCGTTTAAATCAAAACGAGCGAACTATGGTTGCTGAATCAGGTGAAGTTGCTAGCATTCGTGCATTAACAAAGCGTCTATTAGGTTAATACAATGGACATGAAACGTATTCTACAGGCGATGGATGGGGCATCTTCGAAGCCTGTGGAAGGCGTTGATAGCATGTCCAAGTTTCTTTCTATTATCAACGAAGGCAGCAATCCACACAAAGTAACATTGCCAGTACAAATGGCAATGCAACACTATCAGCAACCTGTTGTTGGCCAACCTATTACTACTCCTGTTTCAAATATTACTCGTGAATCGAGTATCAGAAAGTATTTTGATCAAGCTGAAACAGATGCTACCAAAAGATTGACACAAAAAAATACAATGTATAAACAATACGCTCAGACTATTGCTGAACGTGTCTTAATGAGAGAGTCGACGCAACGTATAAAAGAAGGTGCCGATTTAAGTGGGTTTGATACAGAATGGTTGCGCAAAGCCTCCGATCCAAACAGACTTGGAAGATACATGGTTAGTGTAGCTGATGCGCAGGCTGAACTAACAGCAAGAGAACAAGGTAAACAACCAGTCGTGCCGTCGGCGGCTCCAACTCCAGCACCAACTGGTTATAGTAAAGAGTGGTTAGAAAAAGCCGCTGATCCAAACAGACTCGGCCGTTATATGATTAGCATTGAAAAAGCCCAAGAGCTGTTAAAGACCATGCAAGAAGGGTTATCTGACAACATGGGATTTAAACCTGGGCCAGGCGGCCCTGGTCTACAAGGTAATGTGGCAGAAACTCCATTAGACTTTGATCGTGAAAACCCTATGTCCAGTACTATTCACAGTCATAAAGGTGCGAATCCAGGTAGTATCGAGTATCGCATTATGCGAGCTCGTAGACAATTAAAAGATCTAGCAGAACAGGCTCAAAGTGATGATCCTAGAATATGGCAACATATTACTAAGCTGTTCCCCGAACTTGCTATGAATATTGAACAAATTAGTCATGGTCTAGGAGAATTGGGTGCTAAACGTCGAGCCGGCGGCTCAAACAGCAGAAACATACCTGCTGGCATAGATGAAATGATGAATGATCCGTGCTGGAAAGGTTATAAAATGGTTGGTACAAAGAAAAAAGGCAGCAAGTCAGTACCTAACTGTGTACCAAATAAAGGAAAATAAAATGAACATTCGTGAATTAATGAACAAACTAGATGCAATCGAACTATCCGAAGGTATTAGATTGCGAGATGTAGAAGCTGCCGTACAAGGTGCTAGTAATGAACAAGCTCGTTCACTTACACTACAACAGATGGCTGAGAAAAACGGCTTGCCAGGATTGTATGATCCAGTAAGCGGTAACTATGTTTCTGCTGTATTAAACCCGGCTAGCGACGGCGGACAGCCAACAGCACGTATCAGTACTACTGCTAGCAAAGAAGATGACCAAAAATTAGCTAATTTAGGTCTAGTTCCTAAGAATGCAAACAAGAGTTCATTCCTTGGTAGACTGTTTGGCGTAAGTGGTGGTAAGTACGACAAGGATGTACAAACACAAAGCGATAGAACTAATGCTACACTAAACAGTAACGAGCAAAATCAAGCCAACATGACTAAGTTGGCAGATCTAGTACAAAAATTACAAGCATCATTAAAAACTCCTGCAGCCGTTAAGGAATCTTTTAACTCGCGTAGATTGATTGAGAGTTTTGGTTATCAAACTGAAAGCGAAGCAAGCCTAGCACAACAAGCTGCCGTCGGTGGCGCAACATACGCTGGCGCTAAAGGTGTTGGTAAAATGTTAGGCAAAGCTATCCCTGGTGTTGGTTTAGCATTCGGTGCTGCCGATGCGTATAATCGCGCTAAGAAAGGTGATTGGTTAGGTGCCGGTATGGCTGGTGCCAGTGGTCTAGCTAGTTTAGTTCCAGGAATTGGCACTGCCGCATCATTAGGATTAGATGCCGCCAACTTAGCTCGTGATTACAAACATGGTGAGTTTGATAGTAAACCTGCAGTTCCACCTGGTGGAGATGCTAAAGTATTTGCTGTACAAAATGAACTAATCAAGAAAGGTGCTAAGATTAAAGCTGATGGCAAAATGGGTCCGATGACTCAAGCCGCTATGAAGCAATATGGAGTCACAATGCCTGCCGCAGAATCTGCTGCCGAGTCTATTGTTCGTCTACGCAATCGTTTAGAAATGTTAGAAGCTATGTCAACATTAGACAAAGAATATTTCTTAGGCACTGATGGTAATTTTTATAGAACCAACGGTGACTTAGTTACAGACACTACAACAGTAAAACACATCTGGGAAAGTGTAAAGAACAAACCATTAACACTAGATGAAGGTATCTTTGGTGATATAGCAGACTTTGGTAGTGCGGCTTGGAAGGGGTTGAAAGGCCAACCAGGATTAGCTAATACTGTAGACAAAGCTGCCTTTCAAAAGTCAGCTGACAAATTAGCGGCGCAAACTACTGGCCGTGGAGCAAACAAAGTAGCAAAGTATACGCCTGCCCAGGTGCAAGCAATGGCAAAAGCTGGCGCTGAAAGAGCTCCTTCAAATGCGGCACTTAAAGGAATGGGCGTAGGTTCAGCAATTGCAAAGAACCCAGTTAAAACTGCATTAGGTGCGGCAGCATTAGGAGGTGCCGCTGGTCTTGCGTTAACTCCAAATAAAGGACAAGGTCCAGATCCATCAGTTGATCCAAATAAACCAGTTGATCCAAATAAACCAGTTGATCCAAATAAACCAGTTGATCCAAATAAACCAGTAGTAGATCCAAACAAACCAGTAGCTCCTGTAGTGCCAGTTGGACCAACACCGGAACAAACAGCAATGGTTGACGAGATTAGAAAAATCATGGCTCAATTACCAGATGACGGCAACGATGCCGGCATTAACGCCGCATTACAATCCGCACAAACTGCTATTGATTCACTTCCAAAGGCGGCGCCGGCTCCAGCACCGTAATTAGTTATGCAACAAAATGGCAGACTAGTTCTGCCATTTTCACCTCTAAAATTTCTTAGTGGTTGCATTTACCGGATAACTAGTATATAATAGGCTTATACATTAGGAGATTTACAATGGGTGGTCGTTCATACGGTGCAGAAGAAAAGGCAAAACTCGAGCGTTTGATTAGTGAAGGTAGCACAGTACTACGCGAAGTTGAAGACTTGCAAGAAGGATTGAAAGAAACAGTTAAGGCAGTAGCAGAAGAATTACAGATCAAACCAAGTGTCATTAACAAAGCTATCAAGATTGCACACAAAGGCGATTGGGCGGCTTACAATGAAGATTGGGAAGAGATTGAAGCAATTTTGGATATCACTAAGCGTATCTGATAAATATTGCTATAGAGGGTCGGCGGGCCATAAACCGCACACTAGGTATTTGTCAGCCTAAAATGACATAAGGAGAATTAATGAGCTATGTAGATGCATGGTTTGACCGTAATAACGATGTTATTAAAGTTGTCGAACGCAATAAGAAAGGTGAGCGTGAGTTCCGTGACATACCTGTCAAACACACGTTTTACTACAAAGACCCCAAGGGCAAATATCAATCAATCTACGGCGACCCACTTAACAGGGTTATCTGTAAAAATACAAAAGAACTACGCAAAGAACAAGCAATTAATTCAGGTAAGCAATTATTTGAAGCAGATATTAATCCCATCTTTGTTTGCCTAAGCGAAAACTACATTAATCAAGATGCTCCTAAACTAAACGTAGCGTTTTTCGATATTGAGGTAGACTTTGATCCAGAGCGTGGCTATGCAAGTCCAGACGATGCGTTCATGCCAATTACTGCGATTGCTGTCTACCTACAGTGGATGGAAACCATGGTATGTCTAGCAGTTCCTCCAAAGACTATTACCATGGAAGAAGCGTTAGAGCAAGTTAAAGACTTCCCTAACACAATGCTTTATAAAACAGAAGCAGAAATGCTAGATGTTTTTCTTGATTTGATTAAAGATGCTGATGTACTAAGTGGGTGGAATAGTGAAGGTTTTGATATTCCCTACACAACTAATCGTGTTACTAAAGCACTAAGCAAAGAAGATACCCGACGTTTTTGTTTATTTGACCAATTTCCTAAACGCAGAGAATATGAAAAGTTTGGTCGTGATAGTGTAACCTATGACTACATTGGTCGCGTTCACTTAGACTATCTTGAGCTGTACCGTAAGTATACGTATGAAGAACGCCACAGTTATAGACTTGACGCCATCGCGGAATATGAACTAGGTCAACGTAAAACACAATATGAAGGTACGCTCGACCAATTATACAACAATGACTTTAAAACGTTCATTGAGTACAACCGTAACGACTGTAAACTGCTTGACGATCTAGACAAGAAACTAAAGTTTATGGATCTTGCCAACACACTGGCACATGAGTGTACTGTGTTGCTACAGACCACAATGGGTGCGGTAGCTGTAACTGAGCAAGCAATTATCAACGAAGCCCATCGAAGAGGATTCCAAGTACCCAATCGAACTAAGATGGATGATCGAGAAGATAATGAAGGAGCCGCAGGTGCGTATGTCGCTGTCCCTAAAGAAGGTATTCATGATTGGATTGGTTCCCTAGATATTAATAGTCTTTACCCATCAGCCATTCGTGCATTGAATATGGGTCCGGAAACTATTGTTGGACAATTACGTCAGACATTAACTGACGATTATATTGAAGCGCAAATTGGAAAAGGTAAATCATTTGCGGCGGCATGGGAAGGTATCTTCGGATCACTAGAATATACAGCCGTAATGGAACAACAAATTGGCACAGACATTACTATTGATTGGCAAAACGGTGATAGTGATGTGCTCAGTGCCGCGGAAGTCTATAGACTTATATTTGAAAGCAATCAGCCGTGGATGTTAAGTGCTAATGGTACTATCTTTACACACGAAACAGAAGGCATTATCCCCGGCTTGCTCAAACGTTGGTATGCCGAACGTAAGGAGATGCAGGCCAAACTAAAAGATGCTATCAAGGCAGGCAACAAGATTGAAGAAGAATATTGGGACAAACGTCAGTTGGTCAAGAAGATTAACTTGAACAGTTTGTATGGTGCTATTCTTAATAGTGGCTGTAGATTCTTTGACAAGCGTATCGGGCAGTCAACCACACTGACAGGCAGACAAATTGTCAAGCACATGGCTGGCAAGGTCAATGAGATTGTGGCCGGCGAGTATGACTACAGGGGCAAGGCTATTATTTACGGTGATACAGACTCGTGCTATTTTAGTGCTTATAAAACTCTGCAAAAAGATATCAATTCAAAAGTTATTCCCTGGACTAAAGAAAGTGTTGTTCAGCTATATGACCAGATTGGTGAAGAAGTTAATACTACCTTTCCACAGTTCATGTTAGATACATTCCATGTGCCAAAGTCACGCGGTGAAGTTATCAAAGCTGGTCGTGAGATTGTTGCAATTAAAGGTCTGTTTATTACTAAGAAACGCTATGCAGTGTTGTATTATGACAAAGAAGGCAAACGTGCAGACGTAGATGGCAAGCCTGGCAAGATCAAAGCCATGGGGCTGGATCTCAAGCGTAGTGATACACCTGAGTTTATTCAAAACTTTTTAAGTGATGTTCTTGAGTTGGTGCTAACCGGTGCTGACGAAAATACTGTACTAGCCCACATCACTGAATTCCGAACACGTTTTAAAGTTCGTCCCGGTTGGGAGAAAGGTAGTCCTAAACGTGCCAATAACATTACAGAATATCAGGCTAAGGAAGTAAAGGCTGGTAAGGCTAATATGCCCGGGCATGTTCGTGCAAGCATTAATTGGAACACACTTAAACGTATGTTTGATGACAAATATAGCATGGCTATTACAGATGGTGCAAAAGTTATCGTCTGCAAACTTAAAGACAATCCTTTGGGATTCACAAGCGTAGCTTATCCAGTAGATGAGCTCAGATTGCCGCAATGGTTTAAGGATTTGCCTTTTAACCATACTGAAATGGAACAAGCCATTATAGATAAAAAACTAGAAAATCTTATCGGTGTACTTAAATGGGATGTCCGTAGTACAGAAGAAAAAAACACATTTAACAGTTTATTTGAGTTCTAATATGAAAAAAGAAATTATAATTGCAGGTTATGGATTTGTAGGTAAGGCGGTTGGTCTAGCATTGGCGGCTGAGCATACTATTCACATTGTTGATCCAAAGATCAACACTAGTAGTGTATCTGATTACAAAACAGGAGAAGGTGTTATCATATGTGTAGGTACACCAAGTTTGCCCAACGGTAGTTGTGACGACACACAGATACGATCAGTATTAGAAAATACGCCGGATAATTTACCAGTTTTAATTAAGTCAACTATACCCCCGGATCAGCTATCTCAAATATTAGTCGATTATCCTAATCATCATATTTGTTATAGTCCAGAATTTCTACGTGCGGCAACTGCTGATGAAGATTTCTTAAATCAAGAATATATGATTATCGGCGGAGAAGATTTCAATAGTTTCTGGGAAAACTTATTTTCATCTGTTCTTAAAAAATGCGAATTCTTTCTCCCGTGTAGTATTACGGAAGCTAGTATGATCAAATATTCAATTAATAGTTTTTTAAGTACAAAGGTAGCGTTTTTTAATCAAATTTATGAAGTATGTCAGGCCAACGGTGCAGACTATGAATTAGTCAAACAGTTAGTCTCTGCAGATACTAGAATTGGATTAAGCCATATGAACGTGCCTGGATCCGATGGATTGTTTGGGTTTGGCGGAGCGTGTTTTCCTAAAGACACAAATGCTTTCATACATTATGCAAAAAACCTAAATACCCCTGTAACCGTTGTAGAAGAAGTGGTGAAATACAACAACAAAATAAGAAAATAAACATTGACATAGTCAAAAAACCTAAGTATAATCATTAAACATGGAGAATCATATGAAAGACTTTTTACAAGACCTAGTAGCACATACACACAACCTGGGCTTCCTGCCTTTAGTTAAAGTAAGTGCCAGCGACAAAGAAACCGCAATTGAATCAATGGCTGAAGACCGTTCAGTTATTTTCAGTGCAAAAACACATAACCCAGTTGATAATTTCGAAGGTGTGTTTGGAATGCCACAACTTAATAAATTAGATTTGCATTTGAAATGCCCGGAGTACAAAGAAGGCGCCGGTATTAAAGTTGTTAAACAACAACGTAACGGTGAAGAAGTTCCAACAGGCTTGCATTTTCAAAATGCGACCGGTGACTTTGAAAACGATTATCGTTTTATGAATAACGAAGTTATTAATGAAAAACTTAAAACCGTCAAATTCAAAGGTGTTAGCTGGGATGTCGAAGTACAACCTACAGTCGCATCGATCCAAAAATTAAAATACCAGGCGGCAGCTCATACTGAAGAATCTAGTTTCCAAGTTAAAACTGACGGCAGCGATCTAGTGTTTAGTTTCGGCGATGCAAGCACACATGCTGGATCATTTACTTTCCAATCTGGAATTACTGGAAAAATGCGTCAGACATTGTCATGGCCTGTACAACAAGTACAAAGTATTTTAGCATTGCCAGGAGATTTGACTATGAAGATTTCGGACTCAGGTGCCATGCAAATTACTGTAGACAGCGGTGTTGCTGAATACAATTATATTTTACCTGCACTAAGCAAATAATGACTACTGATCAAATTTTATTAGCTGTAGGTGTATGGCTAGTGTTAATGGTAATTTGCTACTCACATAGCGGTTGGGCAAATATGCGTGACTGCTATATGATGTGGTTTACAAAAGAATATTGGACTGGCTACAATACTGTAGAATTTGTCAGTTGGCTGGCCAAGGCAATCATTATCATTCCAGGTTTAATCTTTGGAATTCAAATCTGGCAATTATACTACCTAACCTTGTTAACTAGTGTAACACTTATTTGGGCTAGTCGTAAAAAGTCATTACCAACGCTAGTCGGTTTCAATACCATGTGGGCTTGGTTAAGTCTTATGGTTCTAGTACAACATTGGATCTAAATGAATAGAAATCTTACCGCAACACAAAACGACTATGCTGTATTCTTGCCAGCAACTAGCGGCTTTTATAGCACCTTTATCGGAAAACAACGCTATAGCAATTACGTAGATCCTACACGTATTCCTAAAAGTTTTAAAAACGGTGTTGAAAGTCTTAACTATCTTGATCCAGATAAAGGTGCATTTTATTATGACCACTGTTTATATTCGGCAGGCCATGCTAATCTTGATTTGAATAAACAAGATGAAAGCGAGGACATGTTCCGAAATCGTAATCGTAGTACTAGTTGGGTATTAGGTGACTCAGGCGGATTCCAGATTGGTAAAGGTGTTTGGCCAGCCGACTGGAAAGATCCTAACTGTCCTAAAGCTATGAAGAAGCGACAGCAAGTTCTTACTTGGATGGACACACTAATGGACTACGGCATGGGTCTTGATATCCCAGCTTGGGTTGCTCGTAGTCCAGCAGGTGTTGCGGCAACTGGCATTAGTTCATATGCAGAGGCTGTGCAAGGCACATATATCAATAACGATTACTTTGTTAATAATCGCAATGGTAACTGTAAGTTCTTAAACGTACTACAAGGTGAAACGCATACAGATGCCGAAGATTGGTATCAACGAATGAAACGTTACTGTGATCGCTCGCAATACGGCGATCGTGCATTTAACGGTTGGGGTATGGGTGGGCAGAATATGTGTGACATCCACCTTGTACTAAAGAGATTAGTGGCATTACGATTCGATGGGCTCCTTGAAAAGGGTCAACATGATTGGATGCACTTCCTAGGCACCTCTAAGTTAGAGTGGGCAGTTCTTTTAACCGATATTCAACGTGCTGTTAGGAAATACCATAATGAAAACTTTACCATCTCTTTTGACTGCGCAAGTCCATTCCTTGCAACAGCAAACGGACAAATCTATACTAATGTCGAAACAGACGATAGGACAAAATGGGTCTACCGTATGCAGGCTTCTGCTGACGACAAGAAATACGCAACAGATACTAGACTCTTCCAAGACGCAGTAATACAGGATAAAATATTTCCTAAGTTTACAACTAGTCCAATTATGGACGGTGTTCTTATGAATGAAATTTGTATCTACAACGCTGGTACTCCAAATCCAAATGTTCCACCCGGAACAATCCTAGATCCGTATAATCCCGCACACTGGACAGTAATGCCGGACGTTAACAAACTAGGTAAAGTCAGTAATAGAACAAGTTGGGATAGTTTTACCTATGCTGTTATGATGGGTCATAATGTTTGGATGCATGTGAACGCAGTACAAGAAGCTAATCGACAATATGATTTAGGCAGTTGTCCTAATATGCTAGTACAAGAAAAGTTTGATAGATTATATTTTAAAGATGTAATCGAAGCTATCTTTGCAACTAGTGACCGGGGCACCGCAGATGCTGTGGTAGAAGAATACAGCAGATTCTGGATGAGTATTATTGGAACTCGAGGTGCTACAGGTAAGAAAACACTAAACTCACAATCAATGTTTACTAATTTGTTTGAAGAAGTAGGAACAAGCACAGCAGAGATTGAAGTAGAAGATGGAGAGTTTTCTGAAGATCAAATGTCTAAACTAGACGAGCTAGAGGGAGAAGTTAAATGAAGAAACGTATTGGTGTACTAGGAGTAGGTAGTGCTGGGGTGCTAACATTGTCGCACCTTTGCTCAACACTTACTAATGAATGGGACATTGTTTCACTGTATGACCCAGCTATTCCTATTTTAGGAATTGGCGAAAGTACTAATCCTGGATTTATTGGCTTACTGGAAAAAGGTACACGATTTACAACTCTTGAAGATACTCCAAAATTAGATAGCACACTTAAATTTGGAACAAAGTATATTAACTGGCGTAAGTGGGAATGGTTGAACCCATTGCTACAGGGCGGGGTAGCTGTACATTTTAATAATTTTAAATTAAAAGAATTTGTATTTGAAAGATTAGCTCTATGCTGGCCGCAAAAGTTTTCCATAATTGAAGGCACAGTAACTAATGTTATTAATAATTCTGATAAAGCTATTGTAGAAATAAATGGAACCAATGAAGAATTTGATTATGTTATAGATTGCAGAGGTTTCCCTACAGACTACTCTGAAGACTATCATATGAGTACTTGCAGTATTCTAAACAGATGTCTAGTACATAGCTTTGAAAGATTTGATCCTATTCAGTACACAGAACACTTTGCTACCAAGAATGGATGGATGTTTGGAATTCCGTTAACTAGTAGAAAAACATATGGTTATTTGTTTAACGACACAATCACTACTGTTGAAGATGCAAAAGCTGACATGGCTGAAATGCTAAAAATAACTATAGACGAATTAGATACTAAAGAGTATAAATTCAAACCCTATTATACTACTAAATTAGTTGATAACAGAGTTATCAAGAACGGCAATCGTGCTATATTCTTTGAACCAATTAGTGCAACATCGATTAACCACTATACAAACGTATGTGGTATTATTTTTAAGTATGTTACAGGTCAAATGAATCAAGAAGAAGCCAACGCTGAACAAGTTAGATTAGCACAGACTTTAGAACGTATTATTAACTATATCTATCACGGTGGTAGTAATTTTGATACAGAATTTTGGCGGCAAGCTAGTCAAAACTCAAAAGATAATCTAGCTGGAGATATCGAGTTTAGAAAACTAATGGCCTATAACCAACGTGCATATGATATGGGATTACCTGCAAACGGTCCCCCAATATTGTTTTCAGCACATAGTTTATCTATTATGGATGAGTTTTTTGGATATAATTATTTTAAAGGTTCGCCGTTCATATTTGACGAACTTGGCCAAAACGATTGATTTTAGTTACAATCACTGTATAATACAAATATGACGTTACCAGATGAAAGATATCGAGCAGTAGTACAAACTAAAAGATTTCTATTAGAGATCCTGACTACTCCTCGAGTTCCAAAAGCAATCAAAGACGGTGCTCGAGCTTGTTTAAGACACTATCCCGAAGAATATGATATGAAAGCGGCGGCTCGAGGTGCTCCTGAGCATTTTGCTGAACGTATAGAAGATGTAACTAGAATGTTTAAAGTGTACGAACGATCGAAGGCAGAAAAGAATGAAACGTGATTATACAACTGGTGTAAGCGAGCAAGTGACATTTTTTGTTGGCACAGAAATTGAACATACTCCTGCATACGGATTAAAAACTTTGTTTGTTACAGGTATTCAACAAATTGATCAAATTGCATTTCATGCAGTGAACAATGATTGCGAGCATATTTTCTTTGGTGCAAATCACAGTTTTAATCCAGTATTCAACGACTATGCTGGTTGGAAAAAATGGGAAGAAATGATTGAATACTTCCTAGGAGAAGGTTATATATGCAGTCTAGATATTCCATTAAGTGCTGTAGAAGAGTTTAATGACGGTGGATTGAATGACTACAACAACTTTATTCCGCAAATAAGAGTGCCAATTCCTTACATTAAATTGTGGAATTATAATACAATGCTTAAAATAGATGACAAAGATTTTAAGGCAACTAATCCCGGTGTATGGTCCCACAGTCTACATACGCTAATGGATAGAAGTAAGTTTACAGACTGGTCTCAATATAAAAACGATGAAGTTATCAAATGATAAAGGCAAAAGTAAAAGTATTTAAAATTGCTGATCAACTAATTGGCAAAAAAGTACCAGCAAGTGCTGGCGGATATGCAGGTAGAGCCGTCGAAGCATTACTTGAATCTATGGGTGTTCCTATTAATCGAGGTCATGGCGCAGACATATTAGTATACGGTCTTGAAGTAAAAACTCGAGATGTTGATGCAACTAGTGCGCAAACTATTGCAGATATGCATGCTGAAGACATTATTAATAATGACTACAAGAATTCCCATGTATGGAAAAAGTTTCAACAACAGTTAAGAATTAAAATTAAAGGCGGAGTGATTATCGAAGCAAGAGTTTACGATTTTTCTGCTCCGCACATTCAAGCACTGATAGAAAAAGCATATAACAATGCTAAAACATTGATTACAATGAATGAAAATATCGGGTATACACCTTATGAAGGTTTCTACGGATATTTTGAACAAGTGCATTTACCGAAGTCTAAATCTTATTCTTTTAGACTAAGTGATGAAGATATGAAAACACTTGAAAACATGGCTATATCAACTTATACCTCACTCTTTGAAGAAACTGTATGATTATTAAACAAGACATTCGTCCTAACAAAATGATTTGGGTTACCTTTCAGAAAGAAGGTATTCACAAATATCCAGCCGCACTTACAGATACAGCACTTGCTACAGGTGATGAATATGATGTAAGTTTTCTAGGCTATCCGCATCGCCACACATTCCACTTCAAAGTGTGGATTAGTGTCACCCACGATGATCGCGATATTGAGTTTATTCAGTTTAAACGCTGGTTGGAAAAATTGTACGCAGAGGGTACACTCCAACTAGACTACAAGAGTTGCGAGATGATGTCAGGCGATTTGTTTGATACTATTTCCAGCAAGTATCCAGGCCGTGAGGTTTGGATTGAGGTCTCCGAAGACGGAGAAAATGGTTCATTTATTAAGTATTAAAAATACAAGGAAAGCTATCATGGCTAAAAATTACAAAGACTACGCTTACTTCGAAAACCGTCCTGATGTTGTTAAGATCTTTGATGATCTAGAAGCATATCACAATTTCTGTCGGTTGGAAATGTTTCCGTTTGATGAGTCCCATCTTTATAACAGAGAAAGTTGGGCATGGCGAAACTTTGAAAAATCACGTAGACCTAAACGTCTGGACAGCTCTCGTGAGCGCAAGCCATATCAGGGCAAAAATCCAAAGTATGCTACTGTAGAATAATGAACGTATTCTTAGTCGACTTAGAATCAGTTGAGACAAGGTACACGGGTCAATGGAAGACTCATGTACCTGCGTTACTTAAAAAGGCAGGACACAATGTTCAAATTATTTCCGGACCTACAGATATTCCGACTGCTACCACCCCTGGCGCTTTTCTCAATTTTGGTGGAACTAACATATATAAAGCTAGTCAAGTTGAGCAGATGGGTCGTTTATTTTGCTCCGGAGCAGTTAAGCCTGGGGATCATTTTTTGTTTACTGACGCTTGGCACCCTGGCATCATCAACTTAAAGTACATGAGTGAGCTATTGAATATTCCAGTAGTTACACATGGCCTGTGGCATGCTGGATCATATGATCCTCAAGACTTTCTAGGTCGACTGGTTGGCAATAAGCCCTGGGTCAGAAATGCTGAGAAGAGTTTCTTTCACGCATTTGATCACAACTACTTTGCCACCGATTTTCATATCCGAATGTTTGTTACTAATCTTCTAAACGATTATCCTACAGAAAATCCGTGGTTAGAAGAAGATCTGGCAGACATTATTGCCGGCGAAGATCCTAGATTTGTACGCACCGGTTGGCCCATGGAGTATATGGAAGATACCTTGACCATGTATAAGAATATGCCCAAGCGTGATCTTATCTTGTTCCCACATCGTATTGCACCAGAGAAGCAGGTAGATATCTTTCGAGACTTGGCCGCACATTTACCGCAGTATGAATTTGTAGTGTGTCAGGATCAACAGCTAACAAAAAATGAATATCATAACTTGTTAGGCGAAGCGAAGATGGTGTTCAGTGCCAACTTACAAGAAACACTAGGTATCAGTTGTTATGAAGGTGCGGTAGTCGATGCTATACCTATGGTTCCAGATAGACTCAGCTACTCAGAGATGTATTATGATACATTCAAGTATCCCAGTGTATGGACCAACGACTATGACACTTACACTGTTTATAGACCAGATCTATGCCGTGCAATAATAGAACACATGGACAATTATTCCACAAGGATACCTGCCATACGTAAACAAGCAAAGGATTTATATGACCAATTCTTCAGTGCCAACAACTTACTCAATAACATCAAATGACACTATTACTATAGATACTTCTACATTTGCTAATATAGGGGCTAATATAGGTAACGGTAGCTCATATTATTATGGCAATAATATGGGTACAGTTACATTAGGTACTGGTATCGGATTAACTACTGGAACTATTTCGACATTATCCTCTGCTAGCATTTCTGCATTTACATTTAATCCTTCTACAGAAGAATGGGCTGACACATTCCCGGATTGGAATCGGATACAGAAAATGTGTAAAGAATATCCAGGTCTAGCAATAGCTTTTGAAAAATTTAAAACAACTTACCTACTTGTAAAAAATCACTATGATACTCCAGAAGATCAAAGACCTAAGCCTTAACTGTCTAGAGCGGAATGACCGCAAACGTATTATTATGGATCGTCAATGTAACGAGCCGTTGCTAACTCGTTATTATCTGTTTTTAAAAGATCGTAAGAGATTTCCGTTTAATGCGTTCCTACATAAATTCCATAAAGGTGATCCCGGAGATGTACACGATCATCCGTGGCCGTATTTTACTTTAATATTAGCAGGCGGCTATTACGAATATACCCCTAATTTTGAATACGGCAAAATGGTCAGTGAAACCAAACACTGGCGGGGGCCTGGGCATTTTAGATTTTGCAGTGCCAACAGCTATCACCGTATTGAATTGAAACCCGGTGTTACACCTTGGACCTTGTTTATGCCTGGGCCGCAACAGCAAGAATGGGGATTCTGGGTAAACAACAAATGGATACACAATGACAACTATCTTGAAGAACGCCGTCAGTAATGGCTTGATTGGAAGCACTGTATCTATTGGGTACGGTAATGCCGTTCCGCCGGCAACTCCACTAACAGTTGGAACAGTTTATACAACTAATAATACTGGATCCGCAGGACAGTTTTTAACATCAACTGGTAACGGAACTAGTTGGAGAAATTTTCCCGGCGACAATGTATTGGTTGCCAAAAATAATCCACCAGAATTAGAAGTCAAAGGTCGAATGGTTATCAACGGCCGTGACTTGGAAGAACGGTTAGATACAATCGAAAAGGTGTTGCAAATTCCAGAACGAGATGTTAAACTAGAGAAGAAGCATCCAAAGCTAAAGAAACTGTATGATGAATACATCAATGCATTGGGTAAGTATAGAACATTTGAAGCAATTAAAGGAGATGAAGATGGAACTACATGAATCAGTTAAAGATACCTATAAAGAAATGGTTATTAAAGAAAACGAAGGATTTCGTTTGACGCTTAAAAAGCATGAAGTACTAAGCCCTAAAGGTTTGTTTAGTATTAACATGTTACAGGAGTCATTAAAAGACGGTGATGTTATTGACTCGCAAACATATAACTTCTTTATGACCAAGCAAGAGATGCAAGTACTTGCAAACGGACTAGTTGCGTGAAAAAAGTTTATTATACTTGGTCTCAAGTAGAAGGTGCTTGTTTAGATATTGCTCGACAGATGTCAGCACACAATTGGCGACCTGACTACATTGTGGGCATTACCCGGGGCGGGCTTGTTCCTGCCAATCTTCTTAGTCAATATACTGGCATTAAAATGCTAAGTTTAGATGTTAGTCTACGTGACGGCGGAGATTGTGTAAGTAACTGTGGCATGGCAGAAGATGCATTTGAAGGTAAAAAGATACTGATCGTTGATGATATTAACGATCAAGGATCCACTGTTGCTTGGATCAAGCAAGACTGGGAGTCAAGTGCATTACCAGGTCATCCTAATTGGAAAACTATTTGGGGAGACTCAGTTCGCTTTGCAGTATTGACACACAATCAGTCAAGTCAGTTTAAAGATCCAGATTACTATGTCTGGACTGTAAATAAGGCAGAGGAAGACTGCTGGTTAGTTTATCCTTGGGAGGAATTTTGGTTATGACATCAGCATTAATTAAATTAATATTTGGCCTTACTCTAATTGTAATTGCCATTGCACTCGGACCCATACTAGGTATATGGGCTTTGAACACACTGTTTCCAGTGCTACACATTCCGTTGACTTGGGAAACTTGGGCGGCATTTGCAATCCTGCTAGGCGGTGCTAGTGGATTAAGTTTTGGATCACGCAGATCATGAGACAAGTAGACCAATTAAATAATCAGCCATTATCTATGCAAGATTTGAAAGATAAGATTGCTATGGTAGAGGCTGACATCATAAAATTGCAAGGTGAAGCCGGCAATGACCGCAAAAGTACCTTGTTAGCTGAGTATAAAGATTATTTAATAGACGAATTAAAAAATTTAGAAAATGCTAACAGATCTTGAACGTGAATTAGCTGACAAGTCTGCACCGTGGACTGAAATTGAATATAGAACAAAAACTTTTTGGGTGTTTAAAGATGCATATCCAGTTACCGAAGGGCATTTGTTATTTGTGCCTACCTACAAAAGAGCTGAAAACTTATATGACTGCTTCAAAGCCGCATACCAATTTGGTTACGACGGGGTTGAATCGGAAAAATGGGCAGGATTCAACATTGGGCAAAATGTCGGCGAAGTTGCTGGACAAACAGTAATGTATCCACATGTGCATATGATCCCAAGACGTCAAGGAGATATGCCAGATCCACGTGGAGGAGTTCGTCATGTCATTCCCAGCAAGGGCAATTATCGTAATGGATTATAAAATTGTAATTCCCTGGCACGACCAAGATAATAATTGGTGGAATCAAATGTGCGCAGATGTAGTAGAAGTATTTGGATTGCCTGGAGAACGATATACATATCATCCGAGCTTCGAAGATATGTCGTTTAATTTTAAATCAAAAAAAGATTATCAATTATGCAAAATTCTACTATCAGACAAAATTACGATGTAATCACTGCTTTAGTTTGTGCGTTGATAGCCTGTGCTTACACTGTATTTTATGTAATCGAGCATCCTCATATTACTGTAAAATACGATTGCTCAATTGCCGAAATAAGTCCCGATTATCCTATTGCGGTCAAAGAAGGCTGTCGCAAACTTCGAGCAGATAAAATAAAATGAAAAAACAAATTACAGAATTGATAGAAAAATATTGGATTGAATATCTAATTTTTTGGTTTGGACTAGGATTTATTATAGTACCCCAACTAACAAAATAAACTCGAAAAATTTGCAAAAACCTAAATAAACCTATATAATACTAACATAGGAGTAATAATGACTGAATCCGTAACATACAAAAATATTGACGACAAAGGCTACGAGGAATGTAACCTTGCAGATGCTATCCGCTTTAAAATGAAACGTGATAACAAACGTTTCTGGGCTGGAGATAACATTAGCGATTACCTACACGAAGGTGACAAGGAAATCTTAATCAATGAAGCTACAGAAGCTTTTGAAAAAGTATTAGACACACTGCTAATCGATCGTGAAACTGATCCTAACAGCAAAGGCACAGCCAAGCGATTGGCTAAAATGTATTTTAATGAAGTTATGGCAGGAAGATATGAACAAGCACCAGACGCAACAGCATTTCCAAACGATTCAGCGGACCGTTACGAAGGTATGTTGGTGGTACGTAGCGAGTTGCGCTCTATGTGCAGTCATCATCATCAGCCCGTTAGCGGTGTCGCTTACATTGGCATCATCGCCGCAGAAAAACTTATTGGTCTTAGCAAGTACACTCGTATTGCTCAGTGGTGTGCTCGTCGCGGGACTCTCCAGGAAGAACTTTGCAACGACATTGCTAGAGAAATCCAAAAAGCAACTGGAGCAGAAAACTTAGGTGTATACATTCAAGCTACACATGGTTGCTGTGAAAATCGTGGCATTATGGCACACTCTAGTCTAACACAGACCACAGTGTTGAAAGGTGCGTTTAAAGACGACCAGAGTACAAAGAAAGAATTTTTTGACAATATCAAAATGCAACAGGAGTATGCTTCAAAATGAACTCTCGACACTTGTATACCTTACGCTGGACACAACCCTATTCAACTATTAACGAGCGTCCTTACCTACGTCAATTGCATGAGGCTGTTGAACGTGCGATTGAAGCACAAGTAGAACGTAACGATTGCACAGAAGCTAAACAAGTTATTGCAAGGATAATGGCACTATGAAAGTTCAGGCGCCGGCGGAAGGCATTTTAAAGCATAACGATTGGGGAGACTCAAAAGTTTATCGCGTTACATGTGAATGTGGTAGTTCTGAATGCGATCATAACGTATGGGTAGAAGCAGACGATACTGGCGTTGAAGTAACTATCTATACTACAGTTAGAACTAATTTTTGGACTCAAACACGATGGTATCATATTTGGACCTTGCTTACTAAAGGTTATATAGATACCCAATCAACTGTTTGTTTGAAATCGCAAGGTGCTTTGAACTATGCAGAAACATTAAAGAGTGCTATAATAGATGTAGAAGAGTTTAGGAAACAGCAAGATGACAAACGCTAAACAACTAACTGACGAATTAATTTACCGTATGAAAACCACGGACCTAAATAAGTTTGAGATTAAACGAGAAGTTGGGCCTAACTGGTTACCTAGAGGTACTGTGCCTTTTGATATTCATGCTAGTAACGGCATTGCTACGTTTGAGATATGGGCCGAAAGTATTCAAGATGCCGAACACCAAGTATCACAATTTTTAGAAAGAGGCGAAGATGAGCAAAATTAAAATAGCAGAATTATTTTATTCAATTCAAGGCGAAGGACGTTACATGGGTGTACCGTCTGTTTTCTTGCGTACATTTGGTTGCAACTTTAAATGTGCTGGATTTGGCATGAGTCGAGGCATGTTCAGCGAAGAAGCTGAAGAGATTGCAACGGTTGCTCATATGTTTGAAAAATACGAACACTTGCCGTTAGTAAGCACCGGGTGTGATAGCTATGCCAGTTGGCATCCAAGTTTTAAAGATCTAAGTCCAATGCTTACAAGCGAAGCAATTACAGATCGTATTATGGAAATTATTCCACATAATGAATGGCAAGATGAACACTTGGTTATCACAGGCGGTGAGCCTTTGTTAGGTTGGCAACGTGCTTATCCAGATTTGCTTAACAATCCCAAAATGAAAGCATTGAAAGAAATTACATTTGAAACAAATGGTACTCAAAAACTTACTCCAGAATTTAAAAGCTATCTAGCTAAATGGAATAGCGAAGTTGGTAAAGAACTTACGTTTAGCGTCAGTGCCAAATTACCAGCAAGTGGTGAAAAGTGGGAAGAAGCAATTCTTCCAGAAGTAGTTCGTGAATATGAACAAGTTGGTACTGCATATCTTAAATTTGTTGTGGCAACAGAGGATGACATTTTAGATGCAGAACGTGCAGTAACAGAATTTAAGTCGGCAGGATTTAAAGGACATGTTTATCTAATGCCAGTAGGCGGTGTGGAAAGTGTTTATACATTGAACGCAAAAAATGTAGCACTATCGGCTATGAAACGTGGGTGGCGCTATAGCGATCGTTTACAAGTTCCACTCTTTAAAAACGAGTGGGGAACTTAATGATTAAAAATTTATTTAGAAAATGGCTTGGCATCGATAAACTACAAGCTGAAAAAGATGCACTTCAAATTGTTAGAGACAAGGCAGTTGCAGAGACAGTACTAGCACAAAAAGCAGAAGAACAAGCCAAAGCTACTCCTAAGGAACGTGCTACTGCACGAGGTGAACCTTGGGTTAGTGTTTTGGATACGCATGTGAATAAAGATAATATTCGAAATGGCTTTTTTGAACTTGACTGGAATCAGGAATTTATAGTACAATTGAAGCAAGCAGGCTACGGATTTGATGGTGATCCAGAAGAACAAATAGTAGATCGTTGGTTCAGAGATCTAGCATCAAATATGTTGGCTGAGGCTGGACAAGACCCGGGAAGAGCTAGTGCTGGGTATATTAATGTAAGTAAAATAGGTGGCGGCAAAGCCGAAGTTAAATGAGAATTGCTAAGATAAAAAGTCCCGATGCAAAAACTGAATTTGCACCAACATGGAATTTTCCAATAGGAATGGATACGTGGGCTGATCATGATAAAATTGATACCATTCGCAATTGGCTTATTTCACAAGAACAAGTTTTTATAAACAGGTATCCCGTACATCACGATGGCGGAACTGGTCTTGGAGACGCAAGTGTGACCGCAAGGCATGGCAAATATAATCTGTTTCAGTTTAACAAAGAATGTCCAGAGTTAGATGACATGTTAAATTTTATTAGAATTGCATACCTAAAATTCATGGCTAGTCAAGATGGTAATTGGCGAGAACTTCAACTGTATTCTTGGTTTAACATTGCAAGAGCTGGGGAGTCTATCGGCGAACACGGGCATGGTGCAGATCCAGAATCCTATCTAAGTGGTAATATGCACTTAGATACATACAACACCACAAATACATATAAGTCACCATTTGATTCTACATCAAATGTTGTTATTGGAAATAACAAAGGCGACATTACACTATTTCCTAGTTGTGTTCCACATTGGAGTGACGCATATCAAGGCGACACTCCTCGAGTTAGCATAGCATTTGATCTTAGACCAAAAGTAAACAACTATGTTAGCATAACAAAATCTGTGCCATTCATGGATCAATCTATTTTTAATACTATAACAGAAAATCTAAAATGACATATATCATTGTCGACACTGCAAATACATTCTTTCGTGCTAGACACGTGGTTCAAGGCTCTGCCGATATTAAATTGGGCATGGCATTTCATATTACACTTAACAGTATCAAAAAAGCATGGAACGACTTCGGAGGCACCCATGTAGTATTCTGCCTCGAGGGTCGAAGCTGGCGTAAGGACTATTACAAGCCTTACAAGGCTAATAGACAAGAAACTCGTAGTGCTATGACTGTTCGAGAACAAGAAGAAGACAAATTGTTCTGGGAAGCGTTTGATCAGTTTAAAGATTTTATTACAGAAAAGACCAATGCTACTGTAATGCAACATCCTAACTTAGAAGCTGATGATTTGATTGCTGGCTGGATTCAAAGCCATCCAGAAGCAAAACATGTTATTATTTCAACAGACGGAGATTTTGCACAGCTCGTAAGTCCTACCGTTAGCCAGTATAACGGTGTAGGTGATTTACATATCACACACAACGGTATCTTTGATGCCAAGGGCAAACCTGTTAAAGACAAAAAGACGGGAGAGCCAAAGCCAGCACAAGATCCAGAGTGGATGCTGTTCGAGAAATGTATGCGCGGTGATACCAGTGATAATGTCTTCTCGGCGTATCCAGGTGTGCGTACTAAAGGTACAAAAAACAAAGTGGGTCTTACTGAAGCATTCGAAGATCGTAAAAGCCGCGGATATGCGTGGAACAATCTCATGTTGCAGAGATGGGTCGACCATAATGGACAAGAACACAGAGTTTTAGAAGACTATCAGCGTAATGTACAACTATGCGACTTAACAGCACAACCGGCAGATGTTAAAGTAAAGATTACAGAAACTATTAAAGCCAACTCTGTACCTAAGACAGTAGATCAAGTAGGTATTCGTATGCTAAAATTCTGCAATGCTTGGGATATGAAGAAAATTGCAGACAATATACAATCGTACGCCGAGCCATTCCAAGCAAAATATCCAACCACTAAAGCGGCCCTAAATTTATTTAAGGATGTTAATTGAGCAACTACTGTCTTACTCCTATGCTGGCTTCCGAATTAAAAATATTAGTCGGTAAGGATTTTATAGCACAGTTTCAAAAAGAAATTGATCCTGTTATACAGCCGTTACGTAAACATATTGCATTAGGTCGGCCTGCTAGCATGGGTAAAGAATTATGGGAATATGCAGTTGCAGATAGTATCGCCGGGGGTAAATGGTGCGGTGCTGGCAAAGGTATTGCCGATGTAAGTGTTGGTAGTAATATTGGCATTGACGTTAAGAGTGTACAAACTCTGAAAACTGCTACTACCGAGGCAAGTATGTATCAACCATTATCGGAAACAGAACTGTCATCAGAGTATTTTAAAAATAAAGATAAACAGCAAGTGTGGAATCTGTATGTTAATGGTTGGATGAAAAAAGTATCGGCTATTAAAGAATACTATTTGTTGTCTATTTTTAGAGATTCAAATACATTGAATTGTTCGCTAGCAGGATTTAAAATTAGTAATACTGCACTAAGGTATTTAGATACTGCATGTACATTTAGTAAACAAAATAAATCAATGGTAGTAACATCAATCATCGACCCTACTTTAGCCAATGTTAAAGTCTATAGTGGAAAGACAAGATTAGAAATTAGAATCAAAGAAAAAATATTTAAAGATCCTGCATACACAATAGAAATTTATAAATTTTGAGGAAGAATAATGAAGTGTAATGGTTGTAATCAAGAAATTATTGGAAATTGCAATTGGAATCAAGGACGGTGCCCGCATCTAACTCCAATGCTAACAGAGTATCATTTTAGATACCTTAATCTAGCCCAGTGGATTAAGAGTGTTTTTAAAAGATAAATATATGCGTACATTAATAGAGTGCCTTAGGGGCTCTTATAAAGGGGACTAAAAATGACAGAAATACACGCTAAACCCATCGTCGATGGAAAATTTTGGATCGTCGAACAAGACGGTACTAAGATTGCTACACTACACAAAAAAGAAAACAATCGATTTGTACTAAGCAGTACAAACGGTGAGGTGATGTTTAATAAAAAACAGGATCTAACAAAACAATTTGGGGAAGGATTCTTTTTAAATAATACCAAAGTAAAGGTTACACAATTAGAAGAGCACGAATGTCACGGATATCCTACGTCATGTAGTCCGTTTAATGCCATGTACGACGTTCGTAGAAAGTTGCCGTTGTTTACTAAAAGCAATGCTAGCAAAAGTTTATATTGTGCAGGATACTATGTAATTAAATTTGACAAGGGTTGGGTTAAATCATTTTGTCCCAAAGCAATTACAATTGAACGCTACCCAAGCAAGGGTCCTTTTAAATCCGAACTAGAAATGAAAATGATATTAGCAAATGCAAAATCAGATTAATCTAACTCCCATTACTCAATTTTCGCACACGCTAAGAGCGGCAGAATTAAGCCAGCAAAAGGAAGTTAAATTACCTATTCAGCAGGCTAGATTGCTTAACTTAGCATTAATTGAAATCCAAGATAAACTGCTACAAGACTACGAGACCATGTTTAATGCTATCAAAAATAGCACTAACAACGAAGTAGTAACTGTGACCATGGACGGCGGCGGTTTTGCAGACAAATAGAGATAAATATATGCGTACATTATTGAAGGTGCGCATATTATGTCAAGACCAAAACCAGCAGTTTTATTAGAACATGTTAACAAGAAAACTTATAAAGCAGAACAAATCCTAGAAGCCGAAGCTATTTGGGCTGTCTTTTATAAAAACGAGCCATTCAATTTGAAAAGTTTTAATAGCCTAACAAGTTATCCTGGACCTAAATATAAGAAAGTAAGTTTTAGTAATCCCGGGCATGCGCATAACTTAGCTAAAAAATTAAATCTTACATTTAGTTGTGAAGATTTCCAAGTAATAAAATTAACTCAAGGTACTGTTGTAAAATGATAACCAGAGATTGCCTAACCAAAATATTCTTACAAGAATGGGGCAAAAGTACAGATGATGCAAATGTAGAACTGTACAATAGGATCTGGTGGCAATCTAATAGAGTTAACAAACCAAATGCTTTTCGATTAACTGAAAATGGATTTGAATTCCTAACTACTACGTTAGAAATCAAAATGTATGAAGTACCTTTCACTGAGCCGATTGAGCTAAGTCCCCAAACAATTATCTTTTTGGAAAGATATATTGACTGTCCTTACTATCTTACAAACCAAAGTATTTCCGTTTTTTCAGAACGTAAAAGTTTTGAGCTCTATTTGTTTTCGGACGATATTCGAAAATTTGGACTGATCAAAGCCATGACAGAAAGAGAAAAAGATCTAGCCAAAATAACCAATAATTTGTAAAAATACTGTTGACAACCAGCAAAGAGCCCTGTATAATACATACATAGACAGCGTTAACTCAACAACACTTTTTAACTAAGATTGGAAATAAAATGGCTTCGGAACTAATTACTCGTACAGTTGGCCCTAAAGGTGCTAAAAAATCCCTGCGTAAAGCATTTAAAAACAAGCGTCCAATCTTCTTGTGGGGTCCTCCCGGAATTGGTAAGTCCGACATTATTAAACAGTTGGGCACAGAACTCGACGCTCATGTAATTGACGTTCGTTTGAGCTTGTGGGAACCTACTGATATCAAAGGTATTCCATATTTTGACTCAAACACAAATAAAATGGTTTGGGCTCCTCCTTCGGAATTGCCTGATGATGAGATGGCAAAACAGCACAAGAAGATTGTACTGTTCTTAGATGAAATGAATAGTGCGGCGCCTGCTGTACAGGCTGCGGCATATCAGCTTATTTTGAATCGCCGTGTTGGTACTTACAAACTGCCTGACAATGTTGTAATGGTTGCGGCTGGTAACCGTGAAACTGACAAGGGTGTTACATTCCGTATGCCTGCTCCGTTGGCTAACCGTTTTGTTCACTTGGAAATGACTGTTGAGTGGGATGACTACTTTGAGTGGGCTGTTGAAAACAAGATTCATCAAGATGTAGTCGGCTTCTTGAGCTTCAGTAAGAAGAGCTTGTACGACTTTGATCCAAAGTCTAGCTCACGTGCGTTTGCTACTCCACGCTCTTGGTCTTTTGTCAGCGAATTGCTCACAGACGACGACTGCGATGCTGATACGTTGACTGATTTGATCAGTGGTTCGGTAGGTGAAGGACTTGCTGTTAGCTTTATGGCACACCGCAAAATTTCTAGCAAGATGCCTAACCCTACAGATATTTTGGCAGGTTCTGTTAAGAAAATGGAATCCAAAGAAATTTCAGCTATGTATTCTTTGACAATTTCGTTGTGCTACGAGCTCAAAGATGCTTGCGACAAAAACGCAAAGAATTGGAATAATCAAGTTAATAACTTCTTCGAATTTATGATGAATAACTTTGAAACAGAATTGGTTATTATGGGTACCAAATTGGCATTGAGCACTTACAAATTGCCACTGGATCCAGACGAGATCAAATGTTTTGATGCATTCCACGCCAAGTTTGGTAAGTACATTAGCGCCGCTACTGAGAAGTAATCGAGTTAGCTGTATTTGACACCTCCTTCGGGAGGTGTTATACTATATACATAGTAAAACATTTAGGAGCAGATATGTCACATGTAGATCCAATCATCGATAAAATTATTGTAGCACGAGTAGGTTTGCTACTTCGTCATCCGTTCTTTGGCAATATGGCTACACGTCTTAAAATTGAAGAAGCCACCGAGTGGTGTATGACTGCGGCAACAGATGGCCGTACTATCTATTTTAATCGTGATTTTTTTGCACCAATGACTACTAAGCAAGTAGAGTTCGTTATTGCACACGAGATTCTTCATAATGTTTTTGATCACATGGGTCGTGTGGAAAATAGAGACCGTAAGATTTGGAATGCCGCGGCTGACTATTGCGTAAACGGACAATTGACTCGAGATCGTATTGGAGAACAACCTCCAGAGATTAATATCTACAACGATCCAAAATACTACGGCAAAGGTGCTGAAGAAATCTACGACGAGTTGTATGATAATGCTGATAAGATTGATATTGGTCAATTGCTAGATGATCACATTGATTGGACTGGACCTAAAGGTAAAGACGGACAGCCAAAGTACACTAAAGAAGAAATGAAGCAGATTCGTGACGAGGTTCGCGAAGCAACTATGCAAGCGGCACAGGCAGCGGGTGCGGGAAATACTCCGGCTAGTGTACAGCGCATGATTAAAGAACTTACAGAAGCAAAAATGAACTGGCGTGAGATTCTGCGTCAACAAATCCAAAGTACAATTAAGAATGACTACACATTTATGCGCCCTAACCGTAAGGGATGGCACATGAGTGCAATTTTGCCTGGAACTAACTACGAAGAAACTATTGATATTTGTATTGCAATTGATATGTCAGGTTCAATTGGAGACGAGCAGGCAAAAGATTTCTTGTCAGAGATCAAAGGTATTATGCAAGAATACAAAGACTTTAAAATTAAAGTTTGGTGCTTTGATACCCGTGTGTACAACGAAGCAGATTTTGACGGCTACTCAATGGACGAGTTCGATGACTACGAAGTGATGGGTGGCGGTGGTACCGATTTTGATGCCAATTGGAATTATATGAAGGAACACGATATTAACCCTAAAAAGTTTATCATGTTTACAGATGGTTATCCTTATAGTAGTTGGGGAGATGAAAATTACTGTGATACAGTGTTCATCATCCACGGCAATGATAAAATCGTGCCGCCTTGGGGCGAACATGCATATTATGAAGAAGCGGTAGAAACCGCATGAGTTTAAAAAATGGTAAGCCAAATCCCTTAAATTATTTTAATTTAAGAAGGGTTGATTTTGCCTGCCCGCATTTTAAATATACAAACTTAGACAGATATAATCCAGGGTTGATTAAAAAGATCGACCATTGGATTATATCCAATCTAAACAACAGGTATTATATAGGGCAAGGTATTGCCCTAGACAATACTAACACAATAGTCTATAATACGCATATTGGATTTGAGTCAGAGAAAGAACTCAGTTTCTTCACAATCGCATGTCCGTATTTGCAACAGAGATAATTATATACGTACATTCAAAGGAGATATTATGACTGATACAGTACAAGATACGCAAGAGCAATCACAAGCTCAAGGCGGAGAAAATTCAAATGAACTAACAATTAATGACCTTAATGCCATGAAAATCATTATCGATATTGCTAGTTCACGTGGTGCATTTAAACCAAATGAAATGGTAGCTGTTGGGCAAACATACACCAAGCTAGAATCATTTTTAGCAACAGTTGCTAAACAAGCAGAAGCACAGAAAGCTGCCGCACCAACAGGAGCATAATATGGCTGAACTTAAACACGTAGGTCGTGTAATATCAACTAAACAGCGTTGTTTAGTAGCATATCGTACACTACCCGGCGAATCTAGCAGTTGCTTGGTTATCCCTACAGATACATTAAATGATAGTTATCATAATAGTATTATCAATTTAGTCGAAGGACATGCTGGACAAGATTCTTATGAATTTGCTGACATACTGATGCGTACAACATTCAGCGATGGTAACAATATGCTTAAATGGTTACATGCAAATGGACGTCTTCTCAAGATGGGTACTAGCTCTATCGAGATGAATCCAAGTCCTGGTGTCACTATACAACTGAGTGAATTAAATCAAATTATTGCTGAACAGCGCGGAGTGTCAGTTGACGATCTTGCTCTCAAGCCACAATTTGACGAACAGGAATCTGAGGCAGCTAAAACTGTCGCAAAGTCTACTGAGACAGTTAAAGATAATAGTGCTGCCAAGACTACGTCGGCAAGTGTAAATGAAGTTGAAGCTGTTACAGCTACACCAACATCGTTTGATAGTCCAGATGCTGAAGCAAAGTTTTATCGTAGCCAAGCAGATAAGTTAGCCAAAGAAGCGGCTGCAATGAGACGACGAGCTGAAGAACTATCGCCGACTAAGAAAAAAATTGTCTAACTTAGGTAAATCACTTTCTAAAGATCTTATAGAAAATTGGCCAGAAGTATTCAGTGAGGTAAAACTTAATGTGTTACCTCTTAGGTATCTCCATGCCGTTCTGGTCAATTTTAAAGATGGTAAGACTTGGGAGATAAGAATCACCCCAGAAATTAAACGTGATGGGTGGCCTGCTTTTGAAAAGAATTTATCTGAACTAGTTGTTAATTATGAAGATAAAGTAGATAACGTCGATTTTAAACTAGATACCGTTAAAGTTAGAAGAGATATTGAACGTAGTACTCAAAAATTCCTTAAAAAAAAGAAGTTATAAATAATGCATGTTCAACTACTCAGTTACTCCCAACCTACACCGGAATTTAGAGATTTGGGCCTCACAGATGCGCAGGAACTCATTGCGTATTGCGCCCGTGTGTCTAATCCCTCCAATCAACTCAATACAGAAACATCCGAAAAACTCATCCGATACCTCATCAAACACCAGCACTGGTCACCACTCGAAATGGTCTCAGCCTGTATTGAAATCTCCACAACAAGAGATATTGCACGACAGATCCTCAGACATCGTAGCTTCAGCTTTCAAGAATTCAGTCAGCGATATGCTGATCCTACTCGAGACCTGTCGTTTGTACTGCGAGAAGCACGACTCCAAGATACAAAAAATAGACAGAACAGTATTTCCACAAGCGATACAGAGTTACAAGCATGGTGGGATGCCAAGCAAAAGTTCATCATTGAACATAGCCGTTTGATCTACCAAGAAGCAATAGAGCGTGGCATTGCCAAAGAACAAGCTCGAGCAGTATTGCCAGAAGGTCTTATAGAAAGCAGAATTTATATGAATGGTACACTACGCAGTTGGATTCATTTTATTGAACTACGCAGTGCTAATGGTACACAAAAAGAGCATCAAGAAGTAGCATTAGCCTGTGCTAAGGTTATTGCTGATATTTTCCCTATGACTCTTGAATTGATCAGCTAGCCATTTAAAGTCATTGATTTTACTTAATGCTGGTATATTGCCAGCATTTTTTTCACCGTATTTTCTACCTGCAACTGCACCTGCAATTGCATAGATTCCGTAATGTCCATTACTAACATTACACCATGTGTCTAAACGTTCAGTAGCTTCAGAATCCTTAATAGATGCTAATTTTGCGCACTCGCGAAATGCCGATCGCCAAGTGGTAAACTCGTCAGTATTGAATGCAGTAATATTGCTAACTTCTTTCATTACTTTAAATTTCTTACTTATACTCATAGTCATATCTGGATTGTTAACATTCATTCTTGCTGTTAACGATCTCGGCAATAGCTTTATCCCACCATATCCATATGATAAACTGTTGATAGGATTAATACTATGCCAAACATGTACTACATCTGTTTCCCACTCTGGTACTAGATAATCAAATTTAAAAGAATTCAATACAACTGCATCTGCATCTACTACCCACATCATTTTAGTAAAACTTTTTTTGGCAGCGGCAATATGAGCTTGATGTATACCCTTAATACCATTAACACGCTTGACTAAAGGAAATCGTTCTTTTAGTGCATTAAAGTTGGCATCTGCATCTGGTTCATTGTATGAAATAAAAATAATATCGTACATTATAGTCGCCTTAAGTTCCTTGGGATGTTGCTGTAAACTAATTTAAAAAATTTACTGCTGTCGCTATCTAAATCAGACATTTCTAAATTGTATTCATGTTTTAAAGTTTCGCCAATTCCCATTATTTCATAAGGCAACATTTTGTCGGTAATTTTACTGTACGTAGTTTCCCACTCAGATGTGAGCCACTCGAAATCTCTAACATTAGCATAATCCCAATCAGTACACATGGTACGATAGCATCCTTCTCTAGCACCGTACATACTCCACAGCCCATTTTTTACATCAGCGCCTACATTACACCAAATTAATAATCTGTGATAATTTTGCCACCAGATGTCTTTTAAATGGTTAGCTTTTGCACCCTGCAATAAGCACATTTTTACACCTTCTCTGAATCCTGCTCTCCATGCCTGGAACGGAGTGGCATTAGTAAAACTCTCGCTGTAGTTTTCATTAAATTGTACATACAAGTCATCAAAGCAGAATTCAACTAATCCCTTGACATCAGTAGGATCACTATTTTCGTGTGTGCGCATATTATTGACAAACTCACGTGTCCATAATTTAAGCCCGCCATTGCCGTACATAAGTCCGTTAACATGAACTCGCCCGCACCAGCTAAACACATTTTTATTAGTTAATCCTAACTTTTCTAAATCAATTTCAACTTCTAAAAACTTAGGATCTATTATATTATCTGCATCTACAGTAACAAAGTATTCAGTCTCACTCAACGCGGCGCAGGCTTTGTGTGCGGCATCACTGCCTTTTACTCCGTGTACACGCTTTGCCCAAGGTGCTTTGGTCAACAAATCGGCATAGTTTTTTTCAGCATTAGGTTCATCATAGCTGAGAAAAATAATATCTTGTTCTATAATTTTAATCATTAATTAATAATCCATACGAATCAAAGACTGCCTTTGATGCAATCGTAATCAGTTTTATATCATTTTCAAATTTAGTGTCAAATGCAATATTTACTATAGGCTGTTCTAATAATTGTTTAGAATCTAATACAATAGTTCTAATTAAAAAATTAAAATTGTTTTCTAACATAACAAAAAAAACTAAATTAGCAATCGGATCAGTTCCTATAGATTTTTTACACTTGTCCGATAAACTAAATCCCCAACGATTTTTATCCCATGTTACTGTTAAATCAGTTGATTTATTAGGAGCATCTATAATCCATTCTAATACACTGTTTCTAGATACAACAGTATGATCAGCTTTTGGTATTAATCCAGTGTAAGCTCGCTTGCCTGGAACTTTTATATTGCCAATAATATAGTCAAAAAACTTTTTCTTACCTGTTATAAAATCGTTATATTCGGCTTGAGGTACTTCAAGGAAATTCTCATTTTGTTTTTCGTTTGACGCTGAAAAAATCCTGCCGGTAGATTTATCATAATGCAAGTAAAATTTAGGCACAGGAGCTTTGTACTTACGAACCATACACTAATCCCGATAATTTAGATAACATGCGATTATCAATAAAGTCTTTTTCTACATAATGAAACAATTTATTTTGTTTGATGTTTCCAACAATTAGCTCACCGTTATTATTTAAATAACATGTAACAACGTCCTGCCAACTTTTAGGTATAGGTATTATTCCCTGTATTGGTGTTTTCATATGTGCAAACTCCATTGGGTTTTTATTATTAATTACTTGTTCAGATATGCCAAGCATATCAATGGCAATTGCTGAAGCTAGATCCATGCTTAACCAATTTTGGTATTCCTTAGGAGCAAATTTGCCATAGCATAGTTCCCAATTATTCACTACAAATTCTAATGTTTTATAAAAATTTAATGCTAGTTCTGTTTTTTTAAAATAATGTAACGCAAAATATGGACTAGGCAATCCATTGGCAATGAACGCTTTCCTGTGATAAGTATCAACTACTGTATCTAGTTTGTAATTAGTTATTTGTGAACAAAACTGTAAGTCAAAATTACTGCAAAAATCCCACCAGGATTTAATATCGCCTAATAGTAGCATGTCAGTATCTAATACAATTGTTTCTTCATAGGGACTTATATGAAACAGTTTCCAACGGTTTTCACTTCGAAATCTAGTAGCAGTATCATCTACCCAAGGTATTGGGATTATTTGATCAAATACTTTTTGATATTTTTTAGGAACTGGATCGTTGGTTGCAATTGATATTGCCGTTATATCTGTTTGACTATACTTAATTGATAGGGCCAATGCGTAAGCCTGTTGTACATAGTCAACAGTATCAGTATTTTGAGCTAGTACTAAAAATCCCTTAGACACCAGAACCTCCATCAATAAATCTAGTTAGACTTGATTTATTCATTACATGGACATCAAGGCCATGAGTTTTAACAAGTGTATATTCTCCAAGATGATTTTTCTTTTCAACTAAAAATTTCATCTTATTTGCATCAGTGCTAACTAGCACATCTTTATCCAAAGTGTATACCATTGTTCCCGGAAGATTAGTTGCAAATGTACCATTTGTGCTTCCATTCATAATATGGATTGCAATACTAAATGCAAAATCATTTCTAAAATTATTAGATTCAATATTGTACAACATTCTATAGTAATGCCAATTTGATTTTATATACGCAACAATATTAAAGAATGCTTCTGTAAATACGTTTTTTTGAAATACAAATACCGTAGCCCAGTAAAAAGGAATACTGTATTGTGTTATTCTATCAAATTCATTTGAACGTTTCCATCCAGCTAAGTCGAAGGAACTTTTATATAATTGTAAATCTTGATCGTTGTCAAGAGCAGGTTTTAGTATGCTAGAATTTATAATATAATCGCTGTCGATTACTAGAGTTTTTTCATACGGAGATAAATTATAAATTTGTCCTCTTGAGGAATTTTTCCATTCTAGCATAGTCGATGCTAGTGCTCCGTCGCTGAATTTTTTTACCTGGGTCGAACTATCTTTAGGAATTTCAATAATTTGATCAAAAGGATTATCCGGATATTTAGATAGCAAAAAGTTTTTGTCGTCAGTTACAACTGATACCGGAATATCTAAATGTTCAATAACTTTAGAAGCAGAATATACTGCCATTTTGATGTAATCAATTTTGCTATTATTTTGAGCAAATATTACTGCACCTTTCATAGTTCAACGATATCCGAAATTTTTCTTTTAGATTTAATTTCGTTAAACTTAACTGAATACTCGTTTAACGCTTCAAAATACTGATCAGTGATAGTTGTAAAAAATTCTGTAACATCAACGATATTAACAGGTAAATTGTTTATGTCCAAAAACGGAACATCACTATTACGTCCGAGATCTAGTGACATTTTTGTAAAATTAATTAACTCTAGTGTAATTAAAAATGTTGCACCATTTATGTAAAACAATAATTTTTGATTAAATTCTTCTAATGCGACCTTGCGCTGATTAGACAGAGTTGCCATATAATTAGCAACGTTAAATGCTTTTTCGATTCTTTCATCCATAGACGACTCCATAGTGTATTGTACACTATGTTAGTTATCATGTTGAGTGAAGCGTGGAGTGCAGTCCTGATTAAGGACCAACTGACGATACAGCAGGTAAAGAAACTGCTACATTGGTTCCAGTAGCATAGTATGCCTGGACTTGGCTGATCAAAGTTCCGTCAACGTTTTCGTCGGTACCATACGGTGCATTTGGTTGTCCGGATAGGTCTGCAAAATGTATGGTAAAAGTTATCACTGATCCTGCCGCATTTATTTTAGCAGAAATATCGTACTGATTTGGAGAGTATGAACTATTCTCAGTGCTTTTTGTAAAAATCAATTGGTTTACTGTGGTCAGCTGATAGTACCCGATACTACTGGCCACTGTTCCCGGAGTAGTTCCTGCATCAGAAGTACTGCCGTAGTCAAAGGTAATAGTACCCATGTTAGACAGCATTTTATTCCACGAGTCATTTTTACTGCCGATTGCAGTATTTGATCCGCCGCTTTGGCTACCGGAGAATTGAAAATTGCCGCCGCTGTTAAAAAATGCCCTTGCGGAATCATAATTAGGAAAGGTTGCAGTTACTACATGACTAATAGTACCGTTCCATGCACTAGTTCTACTGCTGGTAGCAACATCAGCTAATGTGCCTTGCCCGCTCGGTGGAGTTATCAGCTTGTTTACAATAATTAGCTCAGCCATTGAATCGTAAGCGGCTCTGTCTGACTCTTTTACCTGGGTAGTATTTGTAATAACAGTAAGTTGTCCGCTTTGGTCTGTTGTTGTTTGATGATTACGTGCCTTTAGCAAATCATTTCGCAATGCAGTCCACTGACTTACTAGGATCGGAGTACCTTGTGTTACTTGGATACTAGTGACTGGTTGACCGTATCCGCTAGTGCCGGAACCAACTCCTAGAACCGTAGCAATTTTTGACTGTATAGTATTATAATCAGTGGCTAGGATTGATGTATTTTGACCAGACATTGTTATTCCTTATAGTACTACAACTTCAATTACACCTTCAACACCCCTTACAGTATCAAAGTCCTCAAGAGCTATTGCAAATACATCCCCGTTCGCCTGTATCGAGGTAACTGCACGCCCTTGTCCGTATGCTATTAATCGATCGCCTTTGGCGACAGGCCCAACTACCTTGCAAGGTACTCGACCTTTTAGTGCAACATATGTGCCACCTTCTAATTCACTATTCATCATGTAAGCTGGATTTGTAGATATCACACCTATTGCTCGATCACCAAGAGTGGCTGTTGATACTTCAGCTGAGCCACCAACTTTTACCACTGTACCCGGTGTTAATTCAACATCGGTTAAATATTTCTCTGCCAAGTCAGCGTAGTTAGCACTAGATGCAATTCCTTGAAATAAGTTTGCGGCAATATTTGAGCTGCCGTCACGAGCTACAACAGTATTAGGGCTTGAAGCAATACTAGCTGTTCTATAAACTCCACCTACATTAAGCGCATCTGCTTGAGATGATGTGCCGTTAATATAACTAGCATAAATTTGATTCCACTGTAAAGACGGACTTCCTATATTGTTTGTCAGTGTTGTACCCGGTAACATGTCACTGCCTACTAATTGAAGTGGAGTTTTTGTTGCCGCTGAAACGGTAGTTTGAAATACAATTGTGTTGTTTGATTGATTTCTAATAGTAGGAGTTGTTGCTGACTGGTTAAAAACAACTAACCTAGCAATAGGATTACCAACGGTATATCCTACATCGGCAAAGTTAACCTGTGTACTAAATGCCGCGCTACCTGTTTGTACAAATGCTGATACTGGCAATCCGCCTAATTGGTCAGCATTTGTAGCTGTTCCGTAAAATCTGTGAGCACTTGATGTTACACCCGGAGCCGCATTATTGTTAGTATAAACTAATGTAATACCTTGGTGAATTGTAGTAAAGCCTGTGATTGCGTTTTGAGTGTTATCTAAAATAAAATCACTATCTGCACTAATTGTAAATATAACCTGGCCGTTATCAACACCCTGGATTACTGGATGAGACACACCGAAACTGTCTTTTAGACTGATAGAGCGCATTTGTGTTGTACCTGCGCCTGCAACACCTTGAGGACCAATCAATGTAAATGTAGTGCCGTTCCACGCATATAACTGATTATTATTAGTATCGTACCAAAAATCACCCTGTGTTAATCCTGAAGGAGCAGTTCCGCCAATTTCTGCACCACCTGTTGTACGGAATTTTGTGCCGTCGTAAAATTTTAACTTGCTTTTTCCGCTGTCAAACCAAATTTGTCCTGGTAATGGCTTAGGAGGCTGTGTAGTATTAGCAAAATTTTCTAATAGATATACAAAATTTTCATTCTGAATTGATCCGTATCCAGCATAATTTTTGCCGATTAATTTCAGATCAAGAGTAGCATCTATTGTGCCGTCGGCAATAACAGCAATTTGATTACCGTTATATCTTGTTATTGTATATGACATCTGGCTCGTTCCTTATTCGTAGTATTTATGCTAGTTTTGGTTTAAGAATATGACTGGTAAGTCCATATTCCAGCTGATAGCTGAAATTGTCGGACATACGGGTTTGCTGTTCCGCTTCCGGCTCCCGGGCCTGATGCCACAAATACTGTTCCGCTAGTATTATTTCCTGCTCCAATTGCTGTAAAATTTGTAGTTCCCGGTGCCGCAACAGTATATATTGCGCCGGTCACAAATGATCCTGCGGGGATACTTTGTGTAGCACCCGCATCTATACATACTACTCTAGCTATTGTGTTATTTTGATGCTCACTGGCTGGAAAAATCTTTGGTAAAATACCTGATGATATTTGTAAATTTGTAAAACCAGTAGTGGTCAACGATATTGCAAGCGGAGAACTTTGTATTGCAGTATCGACATATCCTTTAGATGCGGCATCAGTGCTAACTGTAGGAGTTGCAACACTGGTTATTTTAGAATTACTTACGTCAACTGATCCAGTTCCTTTTGGTGTCAAAGTTAAATTAGCATTTGCAACCGATGCATTTAGATATGAAATTGTTGACCCAGTGAGAGATATATACCCAGCTTGGAATGATATTTGAGTTCCAATACTAGTTAGTCCAGGCGCACTGGTAATTGCTGTGCCTAGTGAATTTGCTGTTACAACATCTATACCGTTAATTTTGTAACTTTTACCCGAAGCTAGGCTTAGATTTTCTGAACTTGTCCACGCAGTATTAGCTGAATACCAAAGAAATGTTTTATTAACATCTGTACCGGCAGCAATTTCTAAGCCGCCGCCGTTAGCACTAGTATTTGACGGGCTTGCTGTCTTAGCTAGAATAATAGTTTTATCACTAACATTAATTATTGCAGAATTAATAGTAGTAGTGGTGCCTTCAATCGTTAAATCTCCACGAACTCTAACACTACCATTTACATCTAAAGTTGCTGTTGGGACCGTTGTATATATACCAACATACTTGCCAGACGCATTAACATATAATGCCGAAGTTTGGCTCGTTGAATTTAGCATGTTAAGCGAAAAATTCTGATTTGTAGAATTTGATTTAATTTCAAATAACGAGTAGTTAACATTTATTTCAGTACTAGATGCTTGTCCTAATACCAACGGCGTACTATTTTGTATTGTCAATGAGCCTACGGTTGAAGAATCACCAACTGTTGTTACAAAATTTGACGATGATAATAGTGTGCCAGTTGGGCTGATTAATGCACTTGAAGAACTTACTGGAACATTAAACGATATTCCAGGCTTGTTGCCGACATTAAATCCAGAAGTAATTGCTCCGGAAAATCCAGTAATTGCTGTAAGTGGTGTAAAACTGTCTTTACTAAAAATACCAAGTATCGTACTAGCAACTTTGAGATAACAGATTGTATGGCTAACTTTATTAGTGTCTACTATATCTTCAACAATAAATCCTGTTTGTCCCTGAGCATTAGTGTATATAGGGCCTGCTAATTTTGTCGAGTTACCGTCATTAAAATACAGTTGCTGGCGTAAACTATCTATCCAGATATCCCCGGTTGTTAGACTACTGGGAGCTGTCGGAGATACTGTTGTTCCGCCGGTGACTTTAAACTGTACTCCGTCGTATATTTTTAATCGATTATCATTAGTATCAAACCAAAGTTGTCCGGTTATAGGATAGTTTGGTTGGCTAGTATTAGCAAAATTTTCTAGTAGATGTACAAAGTTATCATTAAAAAAAACTCCGTAACCTGTAGCATTTTTTGCTATTAAAGTTAAGTCAGTCGTTGTTTGGTCAATCGTACCATCAATCAATTGAGTTAATGTTGTGCCGTTGGTTTTTAATATATTGTAACTCATTATAAAGCACCAGTAAAGATTATGTAATTAATTGTTGCATAAGGGTTCATTGTTGAAAATCCTTCACCCAATGAGTTTGCTATAACTGATCCACTGCTGGGGTATCCTGACCCAGAACTAGTAGTTGGCAAGCCTAGTCCCGGAACTGCATTTGGATCGGGGCCTGCGCCCGGTAGTCCGGCTGCATAATATTGGGCATTTCCACTACTTAAATTATGAAAGTGATCCGGAAGATTGTTTAATGCTAGTGTTTGAGTTTGACTTCCTAAGCCTGTACCAATCGTGTCTGCTGTAATGTCTGTTACTCTGTTAGCTGATCCGCCGCCAGTTTGAATTTGTGTTCCGGATCCATCTTTACTAGGTACAGTAATACCATTATCCATGTTGTCACGACCCAATGCAAATCTGCCTCTCATATCAGGTAATCCAAATGTTCCTAGACCTTGCAATAGCTGTGCAGGTTTGTACACATACCCAATAACTTGGAATAATAAGGTATATTCTGAAACCCTTACCTCACTGCCATCGCATAGCAAGTACCCGTCGGGTATGGTTGTACCTGCAAACGGAAATAATGTGCCCACAGGAACAGTAGCAACGTGATTTAATAAAGTTTGTTTAGTCATGCTTAACAAACCAGATCCAGCTCTATAAACTAAAAATTGATCGGTTAGTGATGAATCATCGGCGGCAGCCTTAGATGTGATAATACCAGGACTAATAGATGTATTAAACAGTGCAACTCCAGTCTGAGTTTGTCCATCAAAGCTCACATCCGGTGCAGAAACGTCACCGGTTAATCTAAAATTTGTTGGGCTTTGTAATTTGGCAGCGGCGCCGCTAATACTCCCAGTAAGCTGTCCAGTAAACACACCATTAAAGTTACCAACAAACGATTGTGCATAGATATTTCTAAATGTTGCACTAGCTGAACCAATATCATATATGCCAGTTGTTGAAGGAAGTAGGGCTGGGCCAGTTACTGGCTGACCTTCATGCAACCAATTTAGATATAGTTGGCCGCTTATTGTAGTATCATCACCTAGACTTGTTGATTTAGATACCGACAGTCCGCCTAAAGTTTTTATGCTTGCGCCGGCTATATCGCTAATATCCGAAGTTCCTAAATCATTTAAACCGGCACTGGTTGTTATAGTGCCATCTACATCAAGTGTAGAAGCTGGAGATATGTTGTTTAAACCAATTCCTATTTTTCCAAGAGGCGATACATGAATTAAAATTGAACTATTTAAATTAAACTCGATACTATTTGAACTACCCTTAGAATAAAATACCGTTGAATTGCCGTTAACTCCAATATTAAAATTTAAACTATTACCTAGACTGATACCGGCGTCAGTCTTGATATTAATAGCGTTACTCGTTAAGCTAACTTGGTCATTACGTAAGAAGCTAGAAGACGGAACTACAGTATTATTAACTAGTAATGCATCTGCAGAACTTGCTGTACCCCAAATTCTTGACAAAGATGTAGAACTTGTTGTATCAGTAGTACTTAAATTAATACCCTGATTAATATTAGCAAAACCTGCGATATATGCTTTAGGTATAAATGTATCTTTACTGATTATAGCAATTCTATAATTGTTAGCATATAAAGAAATTACCGAATAAGTTTCATTGTTCACATCGATAATTTCATCAACAATCGGACCGGTTAAAGTTCCTGTTGAGAATTGAGGGCCAACTAATAACCAGTTTGATCCAGAAAATAGATATAATTGGCTTGTATCTGTGTTAGACCACAAATCACCAGGACTGCTGTTGGCAACATCGGGAGCTGTCGCTGATTTTTTTAACGAACCAGCGGCGCCCCAAGTAGTACCATCATAGACTTTAAGTGTATTAATGCTGCCTGCGGTATCATACCACAACTGGCCTTGAACTGGGTTTGAGGGTGGCGAACTATTAGCAAAATTTTCTAATAGATGCAATAAGTCTGTTGCAATTACTGGGCCGTATCCTGCATAATTTTTACCAACAAACGTAATACTAGTTTGAGTGTTGAGGGTTTGATCGGCTACAACAATTGGAGCTTTAGCAGGATTGTTCGGCTCAGAGTAGGTTACTTGATACGTCATTTATTAAACTCCTACCAGGCCAGTCAAACTTTGTATACGCACAGTATAATCGATCTGAATCAATCTGTTTAAACTTTTTTGTACAGGATGGAAAATAACATGTGTTAACAATAAACTTTGACCAGTTGGGCTATAACTTTGTAATCCTAACTCATCAAATAAAAATGCATTAGCGCCATCAGACGTTGTATCATACGCACTCTGTGAACCAGGTTCGCCGTAATCTAATAAACAAGTTACAAATATATCAGTATAATTTGTACCGGTCACATGTCGAGTTTCAATATAATTGCGGGTTGGATCAATATTATTGCTTGAACGCCCGTCAACTATTTTAGAATAAGTTTGATTGTATAAACTAGCGTTTGATCCTGAACTATTTGGGCTTAGATACGTGATAATTCCTGTAGGATCGATAGCTGTACCGCCATTGCCAAACGCCATTTGATAGACAAACCCTTGTCCGCTGTTAGCCATGCTTTGTGCTAGAGCAATACTAATGTTTTCGTAATGGATTGCATTACGTTTGTTAACATAAATTTCTTTGGATTCAGGGTTATATATCTTAATATGCCCTTCTATATGTATTCCAGTTACGTCTTTACTCTGCATAATGGTCTCTCTTTATATGGTATTTATCAATGTTTATAATGTGCTAGTTTAATGTTATCAACGTTCTAGCTGGATTAGAGCAAGAGTTACTGTTATAGCGGCAGATGCAACACCATTATTGTATACTTTCAATTGTATGTTGTTATTTGGAACCACTTCGTCATTAAATCCCATAACCATTGGGGTAAATTTTTGTGTTTTTGCAGTAGTTGAAATCATCTCAGCTACGATTCCGTTGCCCGGAACTGGATCTGTTGTTATTGATCTGCTTGCATCTGCTGCCTGCGTTGCTGTGGAGGTATATACTGATACCCAGGCTGCCGCGCTGGTTGTTATAGATAGCAATGCATAACTTTTAAAACCAGTAATAGTAATAATGTCAAAGGAGCCTGCGGCAATTGTTTGTGTTGTTCCAGACACAGTAGTTCTTACTATAGTTGTTTGTGCGGCAACTAACTGGCTGCTACCGTTTAAGGTAACCGTAACGCCGTCAATCTTTACTGCGCCTAATGTACTAGCACTTGCAGTAGGAATAACCTGTGCTGGAGAACTGATAACTCCTGCACCACTAATTACCACCGATATACCGTCAACTTTAACGCCACCTAATACACTTGTACTAGCGGTTGGCAATGTATATTGTGCGGGAGCTCCATTTATTTTAGCGTAACTTAGACTGGTAATCCATGTGGGATCTGCATAAGAATTAGTTGTTAACACTACATTATTGATTGTAGGGGCTTGCCAAGATAAATTTGTACCGTTGGTACTTAAAAACAAGCCAGCACTTCCAACTTGCGAGGGAATTACTGTACTAGTATACAATTCAGTAAAATTAGCATTTATTTTTTGGGCACCGGTACGCAATGAATCGCCCGAATGATCGTTAGGTGCTGATCCTAAATTAATAAGTTGCTGTGACATTGTTAGTTTCCTTGGTCAAATGTAGTGTTTGTTGCATCAAATGTTCCAATTGTTGAATCAAATGTAGAATTGGATGTTGTTGTTTGTTGCAAATATTTATTGTAATCAGTATACCATACTCCAGGAGTAGCTTTTAAGAATCTAGAGATATCGCCATCGTCATTTAGAATATTAATAGAACCGTCCCAAGCTGTGCCAGTACGTCTAACAACTGTAACTTGAGTTCCTACTGCTAATTTATTAGTAAGACGAATACTAGATAAAGTACCGTTAACTGCAAAATCTGCATCTAGTTGCACATCACCTTCGGGGCTGTAAGGAGCAATATTAACATTGTGTACTTTATAAGGAGTTTTCTTTAGTCGAATATTTCCAATAAAGAAAGTCCAATTACTACTGTCTGTGCTAAATTTGGAGCTACTAGTATGCTGTGTAATACATCTGTAGGTATAACTACCCACAGTTACTACTGTTCCAACATTATAGACAACTCCTGCGGCCCATGATAAGCTAGAATCATATCCACCGACAAATACTTCAATGTCGTCTGCTTGTACATACCCTACTGGGATTGAAGATGTGTATCCTGTAGCATATGTCCATTCTGATGTGCTTGTGTACTTTCCAGTAGCAACCACACTGGTCATTGGTGTAAACCCTAGATTTACAATATTTGTACCATCTGACAATATTTGGTCAACTGTTAATTTATCACTGTATGGAATTGTTTCTGATCGACCGATATCTTGAACTTTTGATCCAATTATATGGATTTCCGGAGTTCCTGTTCCTAAAGTACCCCGACGTAATCTACTTAACACATTTCCAGTAAGAGCGAAATATTCGATTCGTTCGCCTCGGATTTCAATGATACCGGGTTTATTTTGTGATGGATTAGGAATATCAAAATTACTAGCATCTTTGACAGTGATTATAGTATCGTTCCAAAGCAAATCATTAACTAACGATGTTTGTTTGTTAAGACTTAGTCGTTTGTATATTACACGATTTAACATATCTTTAAATTGCATATAAGAAATGCTAGATGTTATTATTCTGCTACTGAAAAGCATTACTGATATATTATCAGCATCTGTTGGTATTGCTGCCAACTGAATACTGATTTTATCATCATTGACTTTATAATCAGAACTTGGAATCAGTAATGTGTTGTTCTTCATTACCCAAACATAATTGTCATCTATGACCGGTCTGTCTAGCTCTATACGACCAGTACTCAGGGCAGTATACGTATAAAATTCTAAAGTATCAGGTGTTATACTTAAATCTGAAGAAATAGTTGTTGTGGTTCTTTCAACATCTAAAATGTTATGCTGATAACTACTGATCACTTCTACTACACTGTTAAGTGCAGGAGCTGTATTAAATGTAATTGTATTGTTAAGAGGATTATACGAATAATCTGCTCCTACATTTACACTAACAACTAGTTGTTTACCGGCATAAAATTTATAAGTAGGTCTACTCAATTTAATAGCGATCCCGCCAATGTCAACAATATAATCGTTACCCAGCACTAGTAGTTTACCATCAGCGATAACTTGTATGTTGTCAATCGTAAGTTCATATGGTCTAAACTTAGTAGCATCGATTGTATAGTTTAATCTGTTACCGCCTATAGTAAAGTAACTATTAGTTGGTGCTCGAAGAATATTAGATCCAACTCTAACAATAATATTAGATTCGTTCGGGATACTTGTACCTATAGGATTTGCTAGTATAAACGATGTAGAACTCCCATTAGGTGTAATACGCTCAGCTTTAGTAATTGAGAATGTATGTTGATTTCCGCTAACAATAACAAAATTTATTAGAGCGCCTGCTACCGGAGGTGTAATAAATCTAATGCCAACTGCATTAGTAAACGAATAGCTAGAATCAGTCTTAAACAACTCTGCATTAGCAACAACTCCGTCGATATAAACTAATGTGGTAATAGTATCTAACCAGGTTGCTCTAGTGACAAATTCTTGCGTTACTCCATCTCCAACAAAATAGTCAATATCTAAAATATTATTACCATTAAATCCTACACTGAATATTCCAATTTCTTGTCCGGCGGGCGGTACAGTGTTGAATTTAATTAATTTATTACGATAATCAACAGTATAATTATCAACCTGAGTTTCTATTACATTTCCTAATTTTACAACCACTGCTTGTGGGCTATTAGGCTGCTGTGATATCGAGTATGATGATGTTACTCCGTCACTAAAGTACCTATCTACTTTGAACCTTGCACTACCCGAACTAAATTGATCGTACACTTTTATTGCTAAGGTATCTACAATCTGTCCAGGTACGACTTCTTCAGGAGCTGGGCTAGACGTAGGTGTTACTAATCCATCTCCATCCATAATTATATCGTCGGCTGCAAATCCAGTTGCTGTGGTGAACGCTCCGCTAAGATCGTGTGCAGTTGTTCCGCCGGTGATGGCAGTATCGTAATCAACATTCTGTGGAACTATTGCACCATCACTTGTACTCTTACGGAATATAAATCTATCGCCTGCTAGTACTGAATACTCTGGAGGTAGTTCAATAATATTAGAAATACTATTGTTAATTATTTCACCATCAACGGTAGTATCCGAGGAGGTATATACTGTTGATGCTTGTCCAGCATCATATATCTGGCTCGGAGTTACAACGCTTGCAGTTCCGTTATCAAGTGGAGTAATAGTCTGTCCCGGACTTCCTACTATAGGAGTATACATCACAGCATCGAGATTTTTTTGTTGAAGGGTGCTGTATGCCGGATCATCAATTCTAACCGGAGCCAAGCTGCCAGATATTTTTATAGTACTGCCGGCAGCAATTGGATTTACCAGGATGATAGATCCATTCTTGTTTATAGTAACATCAATCGGTGATACTAATGTTCTAGTAAATACTATTGAACTAGCTGATGGGACATCAACAAATATAATTTGACTCAGACTAACTGTTGTTGCCGATGGTATTGCTGTTATTTTTGTGTTATAGCTAAATGCTGCCGTTGAGCTACATGTAACTACATCGCCAATTTTTAATCCGACTGTACTTGCAATAGTAAGCGTAGGGAGCCCTGCGCTATTAACTAACAACGATTGTGTTGCACTAGATACTGTGCGAACTACCGTCACCACTGGCAATTCTGACAACACGCTGTAAATATATTCTAATTTTGCACCGTCAGAAACATACGAATCTATATGACTTTGTAAATGATACACATTGATTTGTGTGCCAGCAGGTGGATTATACGGTAATGTGAATACCTTTTGATTGGCAGATGCTGTTACTATATAATCGTCAAATGTTGGATCAACACTATCCCACTTGTCTGAAAAATACGGTAGAGCATCCCATCCAGAACTTAAATCAAATCCTAGCCCGGTTACGATCACACCACCATAATCAATTCCTGTCATTAACTGTGCAAGGTCTTTACCTAGATTACCAGACGAAGAATTATAATAATACTGCACACGGTCTGCCGCATTTAGAAGATCCCAATTTTTTATATAAGAAACTTCTATAACGGCCCCGATTGCCGGGGGTGTTGTAAATGTTATAGACCCTGCATATGTTGTATACCCCTTAGTCTTAGATGTTACAGTGGCAAATTTATATAATTCACGCAACACAGGCACACCATTTATAATTACTTTAGATTTTCCAATTCGAATATCGGGAGCCCATTGTAGTTTGTATTGTAACTTGGCTCCTGATCCGGTAAATGTTTCAGTGTTTTCTAACTGATTAATATAATAAGTTTGTGTTAATCTATCAAATTTTATTTTAACTAGCGTTGATCGAACAGGACTATCGCCAATGACCGCTACTACAACTGCCGGTACCCCGGTGGCTGATAGTCCGCCGTTTACTGTTACTGTTGGGGCTGACAAGTATCCAGAACCAGGTGTTAACAGTATTACTCTATTGATCACGCCGTTAGTATATAATGCCTTAGCTGTAGCTCCTTTGCCGCTATTACTTGTAATAACAACTGTAGGTTCAGTTACATATCCACTGCCGCCAGACACTATCCGCAATTCAGTTACAATATATCCAACATTATCTAACCAAAATTTCCAAGGATACGATCTTATTAAGGGATCTGAGGCTTGGATTACTCCATCTGCGACATAGGTATTAATTAACGAAATTTGATTATTTTCGTATACTGGTTGCAGATCAAAGTCAGTAACAGCTAAACTACCGTTATCGATATTATCATAATTGCTTATGTACTCTCGGATCTTCGTTCTATAAGGTTTCACTTCTGCGATATAATCTTCAAAATTACCTAGATTGTCTGGTGTATATGTTACTGGTTGATTTAACGTACCAACATTGTGTTCAGCTCGTATAAAGCTAGTCTTAAATATCCAATCAATATAAGATTGTTCGCTATGTGTATATCGTACCGCGGTAAAAAATAAATTTAAATATTCTTGTTTTAATGTATTAATAAAAATCTTGTTTTTTATAGTTTTTAAAATGATACGTAATTCAACTGCGGCTACAATATCAAACGAACTACCGTCAAATGTAGATCCATCGTATCCTATTCCAGTATCAACAAATTCATAAAGTGTAGAACTAAATTGTATAGTACCGTTTTGAATACCAACTACTTTATAAGATAACGTCCAATCAACTGATGTTGATTCATTATATTTTAATAATAACTCCCAACCACCAGAATTTGTTGTTCTAACTTTAACAACTTGGCCAATAAGAACTGTGATACTATTCAGATCTGCCAGAGTCGATACAGAGTAGTCAACCGCACTAAATTGGCTGTAGCCTAGAGCATACCAGTCTGCATACGTCCAAAAATTCCTAACATCGTATGCCTGGGTAATAATACGCGACCATACTTGATTATATCCGTCATATGAATATATACTCCAGTTATTACTTGCCTGGCTATCGCTATGAACCAGTGCTGAGTAATCTCTAATCAAACAAACTGTTGCATCAGAATAGCCGGAGCCGCCATTGATAATTTCAGTGCCGGTAATTTGTCCTAGATTATTAACTATTGATCTAACTATTGCATTTGCTCCGGTTCCAACTATAGAAATATATGGGGCAATTAGGTATCCTTTACCTGGATTAGTAATTGTGACTCCGACTATTTTGCCGTTTGATATCACAGGACTTGCAGATGCTCTTACAAAGTTTACAATATTTGCAAATCTTAATTCTAAGTCAGTATCAAACACAACATCATATAAACCCTTATCCATATTTGGCTCAGGATCGTATGATTTTAAAGCACTTATGTCACAATTACTGACAATTTGCTCAGATAACATAATACTATTTGCATGCTCTATATACTGTTTAAGAGCCTCAAATCTATTAACAAACATGCCTTGTCGAGGTCTATTCTCAATTCCGTATTTTAATTTAATTGGTAATGTAGGATCCGGAACCAGTCTACCAGCTTCATCACGACCGCATAAACTATCAAATAATTTTTTCTCGATGACACTTGGTAATGTGACTGCAGAATCGTTGCTAATCATCTTCCATTGGCTGTGTATATTTTGATCAGTCTTGTCAACTGTCCAGTATTCGACACTTAACACTACATCAGTGTTGCTTAAATATTGTTTAGCATTTATTAGACTGAACGAATTTAGCCCAGTTAGTGCTAAAAATGTATATCCTTCTCCTCTAGGATTACCAATTAATTTAGATACATCTAATGCAGACTTATTTCTGCCCGGAATATCCGGAGTTATTTTTTTATTTTTTACCCAATAAAAATAAGTAGTTTTAAATTTTTTACTAACATTATCATATACTTGTCTAGTTGAATAACAACTATCTCCATATAAAGACTTTCCGCTGATACCTAAGGCCACTCCGGCACCAGTATCAGCTATTTTGTCCCAGGCAGATGGCAAATTAGTAGTCGATACCCACTCGTAGATATCAATACTGGCTCCAATTGCTAAAGAATTCCAAGTACTATTTCTGTATACAACATCGCTTGAGTAACTATCAATAAACTTTGCAGTCCGCAAGTCCCACCATAATGTACCTACTTGGTCTTTTGACCAGGCAGATCTTGCATCTATATTGACTCTATCATCTCCAACTGAATAATGGGCTGGATCATAAAATGTTTTAAATTTAATTTCTTCTTCAGCTGGCCCGGGAATTTTGCCCTGGGCAGGGTCAACTACATCTAAATATCTGATTAGTTGGTTCGTAGTTCTGTTATACAAAAATGCTTTTTTAACTCTGCTAATATTAGGTTTTTCAATTTCTTGTTTGTATGTTTCCCAAGTATGAGTATTAGGCTGTTTACCATAATAATATACTCTGCCAGAAATATATGGTTGTTGTAAATTATCATAATCTACAGCATTTGGTGCGCTAACAAACACATGATCGTTACCTACAGCAAATCCTGTTCCAAATCCGTCAGATGACTGATTTGTTGTGGCTAAACTTTCACTAAACACCCATTTAGTAAAATAATTGTCATAGATATCTATTCTACCGCTATCAGAATTTTTAGTTGAGAAAGTCGTTGAATTTTTGTCAAATGTCGTAACACCTCCTGTATTAAATGTCATAGCATTAGCGGTATCGCCATATAAACTATAAACGACTATAGTTTTGTAATCATTCATGAACGAAACTTTATTTCCAAACCTGCCATTTGGTTCAGGGTGGTGATCAACTAATGTCTGGTACGGAGTAGTTCCGTAATTAATACCATTAAATTTGTAAATGTATACATTTCCAATTTGCGGACGTAATATTTTACTAGCACTGTCATCTGAGATAATCAAATATTCTGAAGAGTCAGACAAAGAAATACTTTGTCCAAAATTTATGTCGGAATTACTGATTAATTGCTGAGACCCTGCAACTTCATTTATATTAAAAAATACAGTTACTGAGCCGCCAACTGTGCCGCCTGCTGCCGCAATAGCCAGTACCGAGTTGTCCCCGCTAACTGCAATACTGCTTCCAAAGTTGCTACCTGCAACTGTTCCAGTAATCGGCAGTACGGGTTGGTATCTCCAACCTATAGAAATAAAGTTTAGTGTGCCGCTAGGTGTAGAATTAGGACTACCAGTTAGCACTAAAGTTACTGAATTAATAACAGCTTCAACTTGCTGGTCTCCGGTAAATCCAATTCCTCGAACATACATACCTTCTCGGATTCCCACTGTTGAACTTACAACAATTGTACTAAAACTACTACCAACTGGATTGTAGCCTGTAGTAGCTTCTAAAAACTCTGTATAGACTAAGCCATAAACTGCGCCTGTATTGTTATTGTTTCCAACAGCTCCAATGAACAAGTTGTTATTACCAAATGTAATAGTTGATCCAAATTGCTCGTTAGCTGTGATGTTAGGGCTGATAATTGTATCAACTAATGTATAGATATTATTTGTGTCTTTAGAATATAAAGACACTACTCCGTGTGCTGAAGGTCCAATTTGATCTTTTACTCTTGTCCATGATGATACACCAGCGGATGGGGCACTAGGGGCCTCTTGTGTAACCGTCATGCGACCTTTACCCGATGTTAATAAAACAAAATTAGTGCCGTTGTACGTATCAGTAATTGTAAATTGAGTGCTATTATCTATGCTTAACACATAATAGTTTTGTGTTGGGATAATTCCTCCAAATGCTCCAGTGCTTTCAAATTTTAAAAGTCGTCCGGGCTCAAGACTTGCTGTCGATGTTGTTGTTAATCGTCCAGTAAATCCGTCTATTGCTGTAATAATGACAGTTGTGTTACCAAAAGTTGGAAGTATAGCACGATACTGTACATCATTGTAGGTAACAAGTGCGCCCACCGGATATGAATCATATTGCGACCAACTACCTGCCTGTGAAACGGTGATGTATGGTATTCTTTTCCATTTATAACTGTTCAGCGGGCTATCTGAGGTTATAGCCATTGCTTTATAAAATTGTATATTTCCGTTAGATAACGGATCTATAGAAACTATTAGATTAGGACCGTAAATTGTACCCGACACCCATGCTCCTACAAAATTATGAGATGCAGATCCTGCAAATGGGCTACCGATTGCCATGTACGATCCGTCAGGGGAAAATCCAACCACCCTAGCTATATCACTAATTAAATTTAGATTAGCTCGGGCAATAAACGGAGGCAGAATCACCTGACGTTGTATCCAAGGTGATTTTGGGGACGCTTTGTCATAAGTAATAATTTGTCCGATTGCTGTTCCAACTGCAGATATGTTACCTGCTTTATTCATCGCAACAGTTAATCCGTATTCTAAATTATCTTGAGGGTTAAAATTATTAATTAACGACTGTTGATATACTGTTCCATACTTCCAAACTGTCCATAAGTCATTAAAATTTTTGTCAGTCCATACTAGCTCGCCGTTATTAATTACATTAGGTAAAGCAGTATCTATGGAATCAATTGAGTCAACCCGCTGAGATTTTAGTGCATATACTACCAACTCAGCTGATTGTGTAAATGTCGGTACTGGGAATCCAGTAATATTTGCAGATACTGTAAATGAATTCAACGTGACAGTTTCAATTTTATAAAATCCCTGTAATATCGAAATCTGGGCTAGTCCAATATACGAACCAACTTTTAGGTTGACAATATCCTGTGCTGTTATTGTTAAAATTTTTAAAGTTTTATCATATGTTACATTAGTAACTACTAAATTAATGTCAGTATATCTATATACATTCCAACTATTTTTCTCAAAGGTTACCCAAATATACGCACCATTACTGAATGTAGTAATATCTTGAGATGTAATATCCGATAGCGATCCTAACGTTAAGAATACATCAGCAGAATCAACATATCCTGCATCTCGAAAATATTGATTGTATGTAGGCAATGCAGGCCACGGAGAACTATTATAGTTCAAAGGTTTTAAATAAACAGAATTAGGAGTTTGCTGATTAATAAACACATTAAGTGTTGGATCTTGTTGATTTAATAACAAGTATCCTTGAGGGTTATTTCTAAATAATGCTTCATCTAAAACAAATTCTATATTTTCAAAAGAATTACTAGCACCGTATTGCCCTACCCGTAACGCCCACTCTTCATAAAAAACTAAACTTTCTTTATTTTCAGAACTTAATACATCAAATAATTTTTTAAGAACATTTAAAGTTCCTTTTTCTCGAACCATTCCCTGATAAAATTTAAATTCACTAACATCATCTTTAATAATATTGCCAAGGTATCGACGTTTCTGATATCCAATTAGATGATGAGCAACTTTTTGCTGTGTTGAACTAAAGTTATCATCATCTAAACTGTAAAAATCAGTAAATTGAGTAGCAATATTTGTCCAGTTGGGTAATAATTTCGGAGTCGGTTTTTCTGTAAGTTTTGTCCATAGAGATGCTTTAAATACTAAGGCACCTGCTATAAAAGCTGTGGCACTATAATAAAAACTTTGATAGCTGACTGTATCACCTAATGCATAATCTTTCCAAGGTTCCCACTCTTGAATTTTTGCTTGATCAAAGATAAATCCAGGAATGTCTAAACCGCCGTACCACCCAGATGTTATATATCCGGCAAGTTTAATTCTTTCTTGTCTATAACCTGTACCGGGATTATACAATGTATCATTAAAAATTGTATTATTATTTAAAATAGCCACATGCTCTAGTTGAACTAGATAAAAACTAGCACAATAAATCCCATCTGTTGTTTTTGTAGTATAGCTTACTAGATTACCGTTTCTATAGCTATCTAGAAAAATTGAGCTCAATGGTGTGCCGTCTACTTTAAAAATTTCATAGCCGTTGAATGGGTTATTGATATCTTCAACGACTGTAAGAGGAGCATTGAAAACTAATTTTGATGCAGACGGGCTAACGCTAAGGACTGAGCTACCAATATCGCTAAGTCCTGCTAACTTCGTATATAAGTTAGTATCAAAAATTTCAGACGGAGGAACATTAAATAATGCGCTATAATAATCTCCATTATATCGAATTATATTCCCGTATGGGACTGATATAGTTGGAGTCCAATCTTGCCACTTAGTTGTACTAGCACTCCAGTTTTGAGTAGTCCAGAACAAAAATTCTTTTGCACTTGACTCCCAATTGCTTACTGTACCTAATTTAGCGTTGAATTCATCAAATATAAATCCTTGGTCTTTTAACCACTCGCCGTATCCTAGCAGGAAATCCACTACATCTTGTATAGAAGAGAATAAAGTACCGTACGGAACATCTATTGATTCCGTACGATCCCAGACACTTCGTAAGGCAGCATTGGCTCCGCCTACTATTGGCAGGTCTGGCAATGCTTGATAGTACGCTGGATTAAATGTAGCGGCCGCAGTATGCGTTGACTGAACTCTGTAATAAACATTATTATATCTTACATTAGTACCGGCACCGTATTGTTGATACGCAGTCCATGTAGAATATGTTTCTGAGATACCACCAATATTAATTTTAGCACCAGTCTTTATATATCGGTAGTATTTAAAATAAGGCTGGGTGATACTATAACCTTTAACCTCAAATCCTGTTTGTAGTTTTGTTATTATTACACCGCTATAGGTAATTTTACGTACTGTACTAGATGTATTCAAAATAATGTCATAATCTTCTTTTGGGATAAACACGCTTCCCGCTGATAGCGGCGTTTTAGAATCTAATAATAGATTAAATTGCTCTTTATTTGTAAATGACCCAACACGATACGACAACTTTGGCAACAAAGTTTTTAACTCTGTCCTATACATATTGTATGATTTAAGATTATTGCTAAATGTAAAATGCAAAATATAATCAACTATGTAGTTTATAATCCCCGCTGTCTGTACCCTAGTCGTACTTGAGTATATACTAGGTAAAACTACATCAGCCGGTCTTATACGTAATCCTGTATCAGAATTTATAAGCTGTCCAGCTATATTCCTTACAATTCTTGATCTGTCTAATAGTGCTCCAAATGATTGTGCTGGAGTCAATAATATTGATGCTAGTACTACACTAAATGGATAATGGCTACTTCTGCGCCATGCAGATTCTACAGGGCTTACATCGCCAAATACAAAATTATTGTCAGTTGATACTGTGAATACTCCAGATGCCAGCCCAGAAATTGCAGGACTAACAATATTACCATTTTCGTCAACAGGAATATGATCCATTAAAAACGGCTTAGCATAATCACTTAGATAGACTGCAGGTTTTCCTGGCTCTCTAACCATGCCATCTGCAATGTCTTGCCACATTGGTCTGTTGTCATTGGTATATGGTGATGGGCCGTATAGTGTTGTCCACCATTTAGGTTCGATTGAGAATCCTAGCATTTCCCAGGGGCACAGGTTAGGTCTATCAGTGTCTAGCATCCAACGATATATACCTCTCCAGTATCCCGGAACATTACGCCCATCGGGGGAACTATGTCCTGCATAATTATATGTAAAAGAATTGCTACGATCATAGCTTAGTGGTTTAGTAAAATCAACCCCTACTAGCCCTGTCCATTTATAAAAAGAGGGAGCCAATACCTTGTTGAATTCATCAATACTATAGTCATTGGTTCGATTGTAGCTAGGAATGATTTTAGCAAAATCGCAGATAGAAATATCGTAATTAATTTTAATATTATTATAAATTCGTTTTTCAAATTCTAATAAAATGCCGTCGCGGTAGTCACTATGTCCAGAATCTCCGTACGTACCATATGCTAGCACCTGACTTCCGTCGTGGCCTTGTATCATCCATCGGGGAGTAACATACGATGTATCTAAATATAATTTAGGTTCATATTTCGGCCATATACCTAATTTAGTCGGAGTTTCTGGCACAAAGCATGCATCTGTACTTTCATATTCATATGTTGTGATTATATCGCCGTTTACTAATGGTGCAGAAACATTTATAAAATTTTGACTGACAAAAGTATAATCACGACCGTGTATTAGTTGTGTGTTATTTAAATATACACCAACTGCACTAGGTGACAGTTTTTCTAAATTAAAACTATTTGTTAGCGGATATAATTTTATCCTATAGTCTACTACATTTAGATTTGTAATTAAACTAGCACCAAAAGGTAGCATATCACTAAAATAATAAGGGTGTGTTTTAGGAGTATCTTTAGTAATTTGCAGTAGAATAATGTCAACCAGTGTTCGAGAATCAGCATCGACTCCTAGTGATTCTGCAACTGCAATTAAATTTCTTTTAAAATTACTATATTCATCTCTAGAAAGTTCTAAAGCCTGAACAATATTGTTTTGAGGCGAGGTAATATGATATAGCGATAAACTAGATGGACCGCTATGCTGAACAAATTTAGTTCCAAACTCAGACAAGTTTCCTAAATCTCGTAAATTGCTTTCGCCCGGAAATACTCCAACAAATATTTTTCCTAGATTATCGACAATAGAATTAACATGGTCGATAACTTCGCCAAGGGTAAATTCATTAATTTCATCGTTTAGAGGATTGTTTTGCAGACTTATAGGAATTTCATAATAGCCCTTAGAATTTATAGGTTGAGCGGCATATGCTTTAAGTGTTAGCACATCTGTGAGACTGATATCAGTCTTGAGTACAATCTGTTTGTAGTCCGATTCAGATTTTATTGACCATTGAGGCCAATCTAATCGTTTGCCGTTAACAAAAACTTGGACCACTAGATCCTCTAAGTTATTAACATCATCAAAAATATCTAAATTAAAATTATTAGTCTTATTTGAATTTTTGTATAGTCTAACGGCAGCTTGCAGAGTATTAACTACTGACCTTTTCCAGCCGTTCTCATATACAACATTTCCTGCATAATCTTGTGTAACAAGATACCCAACATTTATTTTCTGAGAAATTATTGCTGTAGTTTTCTTATATTCAAATGCATCAGTTGCTAGATTAAAGTTAAAAACAATGTCGCCAATATTACTAACATTTTGATATGCTAGCGGGAATCCTAAGCTAGGATCAGTTACGCCTTTACCTTTTTTATACGAAAAGATAGAGGTTCCTGTAAAGGTCGAGCCGTTATATACTTCAGTATTTCCATAACTTATCTTATTCGAATCAACTATGTCAAATAGCGGAGGTTGATTAGTAACCGTTTTCTTTTGAGCTAGTTTCCAAGCTGTCCCATTAAACCAATAGCTTTGTCCTTGATTTATCTTACCTTGTCTCACTAGAACAACATGATTTTCTATAGGTTCTATGATCTCAACTAAATGTATTTGTTTTACACCATTAATATGCTGTATGTCAATAAATCGCACTTCAAAAATTTTATTTTTTACAAGTATATCAGTATCAGCTGTAAACAATATTCGATGGCCTTCTTGCAATGCTGTTGAATCAATATTATAGCCAAATGTTCCTTCGATAGTTGAAAATACATCAGTTGTAAAGTCGTCAACTAAATCGATATCGTCAAGTGCTACTGTACCATAATTAAATAGTTTTAAATCTGCATTGAATTCAATAATAGGTCTTATTGCTCGATATTTTTGATCTAAATTAGCAATAGCATTGTTAAATGCCGAGCTGGCATTTATAACATCTTTATGAAACCATCTATTATATCGACTCCACGGATTATAATCTCTCGATGCTCGATTAATTACGATATAGTCTAAAGTGTTTGCAAAACCGCTTGCATTATCAAACGGTTCAGTATCAAATGCATCAGAATCAAATAGGATATCAGTGACAGTTGTATATGGGCTTGTAATTTCTAAAATTGTTTCTGGAATTAATCTGATAGAGGTACCAACACCATCAACATAGTATTTTCCTGACATATACATGTCTGGGGATACATTTCCGCCAAACGCAAGTTTCATTCCGTTACTTAATTGTGTGCCGTTTGCTAATTTATATTGTTTTTTTCCAAGTATCTCGTCAGTGACATTAATAAATGTATCTTCAGTAATATTATAAATTGCGATAACACCACCAAGATTCAAATCTGACTCGCTTTGATAATAAAGTAAGCTAGGGGCATCCGACGGTATTGTAAATGTAATTGTACCATTAGTAACTGCATGATCACTTAATGTTGGGATTTCATATCTATCAGCAATACCGAGGCTACGGGCAGTTTTAAAACTGAAAGGATTTCCCGGACTATTAATTTCAAAAGTATATGTTTGTCCTCTAAATAATCGTAGTACCGGATTTCGAGTAAAACCGTTAGGCGTGAACAAATATTGATTATTATTTAATTCTGACTCAAGTGTTACAGTATACGTACTTTCAATGGCTAACTGTTGTCCATAGATTGTAATTAAATCAGGGCCGTAAGGCAACCAGTAATAATTTTGAAAGTTAACAAACTTGTCCCAATCAATATGCGGATCCCAAGAATAAAATTCTTGTTTGTTTAGTCGAGCATGGTTGCTGGTATTAGCACCGAACACATTTAATTGATTGATATAATCAATATAGTCTTTAAAAAATGTCACATTGCCGATCGAGTCGGTTACAGTTAATGCAGGTTCCAACTGATAATTTTGTCGTGTACTATCCGATGCCTCGACAAATATATCTGATCCGGTAGACGATTTAGCATTTTCTCGCCCAATATAGCCGTTTGTTTTTTTAATAGAGCCAGGTTGATATAACTGATCCAGTGTTGCTTGTAAAAATTTCTTATTAGCTTCTGTTCTATAAAAAGCTGGTAGTAAATTTAAAGTAAGACCAGAATTGCTGCCGTTAGGGTTAACATTATCAACCATTTGTTACTCCAAAATTTGCACTGGTAACATTTTGTGATGTTACCACGGATGATGTTAATGCATTACCTGTTACTGTTTTTAAATTAGAAGATGTAAATCCAGATACAACAACAATTGTGTCAGATGTTGCACAACTTAAAAATATTTGATTACTAGGACATTTAATTTCAAATAATGCCCCAAAGTATAAATCGCCTTGCTTAGGAATAATTACAAAATTTGTAATGTCCGGAGCCAACTGATTCATAACATAAGTTGATAATTCAGTAAAATAAAATGTATCACCAAAATTCCAATTATCTAAAGCAAAGAACGTATTAATTGCAATTAAGATTCTTGCTTTGATATCATTATCAGATGCTGTTGAGCTTGAATTTTTAATGACACTGAATGTCGCTTGCAAATTAATTTCTGCCTGGGCTCCGAACAGTAATTTATAACTAACCGGATGATATATTATTTCATCCGACATTGCTTTAATTGGATCAAGGTTAGAACTTAACAACGTATGTAATTCGTCAGAGCTAGGCGGAAGTGGCTGGCTAATGTTCGCACCACTTAACCACTGGCGATATCGACTATTATAATCAGTAGTCAGCACATACATATCCATAATGTTGCTAGACCCAGGATCAATTCTGCTATCATAGTCTGCACTATGAGTATATTGGAATTTTAATTTATCTCTACCAATATATACTTTATAATCTAAACTTATAGATAAGGAAGAAGTAGATGCATTAAACTTTTTAACTACATCAGTATCTATAAAATAAAAATATTGTCCGTCGGTATATTGTGTTAAAAATCCTACTTGGTTTTCAGAAGGCAATATCAATACAATATTTGATACATTACTAACATATCTGTAGTCTTCTTGCCCTTGACTGATTAGATATCTTTTCTGTATAATGTAAGTTATTTTTTTGACTGTGAGGGTTTCATTGGTTATAGTAGCAGTTGTAGGATTGTTTATAGTAAAAGAAATCCCCGGAGTAACAGAAACAATAATAGTGTCTGGAGGGATCCCTGCACCCTGGACTGCCGATCCTACCATAACCGCGCTGGCTAGCAAAGAAGTAATTGTTGTTGTTTTAATTACAGCAGATCCTGTAATATTAGATGTTGTAACAATATCAAAAAATAACTGAGGATTATCAACAACTCCGTTGTTATCAGAATCTGTGAAAGTAACAATAATTTTTTTAGGGTCAACATACCCATCTAATCCGCTGTAGGATGAAATTACTTCCCATGATAAACTACTAGTAAATGGCAGAGACCCGAGAGGCTGCGTATTAACATTTAATACATTAATTGCATCTTTAACGATTGATGTTGATACAATATCATATATTTTTTGATCTGAATCAAAATAAAAGTTAAGTTGTTGGTCGCTTTCGAATACATATCTTAATAATCTAGTTGTAATAGTATAATATTCGTTGTTGGTTGTAAACAACATAAACCAACTGGCATCTTGTTGTGTATTTGAAGTACTGCCTTGATTGGATAAACTAAAAACTGTACTTGTATTAAGATTTGTTTCAAATATAATTTGCCATGATTGTATAGACGAGTCATATCGGAGACCAAATGGCTGATTTGCAAACACTAGATCAATTATTGCTGTTATAACTGAAGCATCAATAGTTCTTGTTAATTTTGGGATTATTTGAGAAATTATTGCACGGTCAGGCACTGAGATATTCAAGTGTATCGGGCCTGTGCCGTCTCCGAGTACTCCAATACCCGATGCTGTTCCATCTTGTGTCACAGAAACTGTTTCAGCCCAAATATAGTAGCTTGACCCATTAGCGATCGGGATACCTGCAACTAATTTATTGCGATTATTATTATCAAAATAATAACCAGGAGGGGCTATGAATTTAATCAGGGATCCCAAGGTAACGTATCTTAGATCTGTTGCTGTATACGATCCGGTTTTATAAATTACAGTGCTAGTAGCATCACCGATATATCCTGTTGATGCGTTACTGTCAGTAGTGACTGCATGCCAAATTAGATTCACACTAGTATTAATGGTGTTAGTGAAATTCGCATAATAAAAATTTCTTAATTCGGGAGAGTTCAATATATCATATACAGTATTTAATACGATACTTTCAACATCCGACTGTGTAGTATAAGAAAAATTAACTAACGATGTATACGGATCTTGGTATAATATTCCATCATCTGCAAATAAGTTTGTTGAACTATATTTTCCGGTAGGATCTACAAGATCAAAATATCTGCTAATTCCACTGCTAGATCGATTGACTGCTTTTATTTTTGAGATTTTTTGAGTAGCAGACAGAGGACTAATATTATAATCTTCACCTGTAATCATACGATTTTGTGTATAGTAAGTTGCAGGTGCGTTTGCCTTTATGCTAGCATTTGTTTCTGATTGGGCGGCGTTACTAACAGAACTAGGTAATCCTAAAGTAATTGATAATGTTTCAGATTGATTTTTCGCAGATATGTATGGAATATTAATTGTTACATTTAATATATCCGAAGGATTAATTGTATATGTTAAATTATTACTAGTCCGGTAGTAACTTCTAAAGGTGCCTAATGGCAAATTACCAAATGTTCCGTCGCTAAACGATAGGCTAATTGTATCGCCGCCTCTAGTTATTACACTGTAAATATTTTTAATTTTATTAGATAGACTATTATAAATGATATTATTGCCAGTTAGATTAGGAACTTTACTCCATAATTCGGATTCTAAACCAGTTGAATTTAATTTATATAACCATACATCTGTGTTGTTGATATTTTGTGTATTGATATTAATTATTTCATTAGTACTAGGTTGAGTAATTGAAAAGACACCTTGTTGTAATGTACCCTGCGTAAAATTTAAAAAGAATCCAGTATTACTACTGCTAGCGCCATACCCGTCGTCGGTATAGACACATGCCAAGCGATTTCCAACTTTAGGAGCTTCCTCGTAAATGTAACTTTGCCCATTAAATGTAGTACTTGTAATTTCAAACGCCATTGAACGGCCAGCTATCGTCTTGGTAAAACTATACAATGGTATATCTGTGTTAGACCCGTTGAATCGATATTGTGCTGAACTAATGCCGTAGATACTTCCAGAATCGATAGGATTTCCAAATTGTTGAGTAGTCGGTAGTGCGGCATTGATGATTTTAATAAACTGGTCATACCAGTTTGCATTGCTAGGATCGTTCCAGGTAATTATTTGTCCGGACAGATTTCGTCCATTACTATCAATAACATTTTCAGTAGTTTTAACTGTGCTAAATTTTAATAAACCTCTAGCAGCCACATTCCTACTAGCATTGTAGCTAATTAATCTTGCTAATCGAAGGATACTATCTCGACGCTCTGCTAGCTCTAAAAAGTTTTCGCGGGCATTTAGGTCAACACGGAAAGCTATGCTTTGTCCCACATAAGCAATAAGATCAATTAGGGCAAGGTATTCGCTGGACTCGATGTAATCGTTAAAATCCTCAGGAAAGTTGGTGCGAATATACTCAATCATAGACCTGCGTAAATTTTCAAAATCGTAGCTTTGAAAATCGGCATTCTTGAAAGACTGGTAAATTTTTGTCCAGTCTTGGCTTATGAGAAGATTATTTTGACGATCTGTTGAACTCATGTTTTATCCTAATAAGTGTATTTATTGAATAAAATTATGTGCGTAGTTTATCATGCAATCGATAGCCCAGATGCTTGATCAAACTGTAATTTTAGATTCTGAGAAATATTATAAGGCAAATATTTTAAAGTACACTCAATTTGTATACCTTTATCGTAGCTAGTTACCACTACATTCTGTGCTTGAATCCTTGGGTCATAGTTAACAATCTCGTTAACATTTTGTAAGATTAAATCTTTTATTTCTTCAGTCATCGGTTCAAATATTAGATCCCATATAACTGTGCCAAACAAAGGATTCATTAATCGTTCGCCTTGTCTAACGTAAAAATGATTTAACAAGTCTTGTTTAATTAATTCAAAGTCATACAGTGTAAAATTTTGTGTGGTAGTATTAACTGTGCTGAATCCTCGATACATCTGAGGAGTGACTGTTTTAGCGACTGTGCGATTTTGTACATTAATATTGCTGTAAAGATTATTGGGCATTATCTGGTCCTTTTACCTTGTTAAAGGGATCTGTTGATGTTGTATACTTTTTATAAAAATCAGGTATTGCTATTGCACTACCACTTTCCCTATCTGTGGCATCGGGTGTAAACTTTGTAGCATCTAAATTTTCATGGTGCGGGTATGGCTCTGTAGTTGGTACTCTCAACATAATACTAGTGATAGTTGTACCGTCTTTTTCTGTTGGGTTATCAAAAGTGCTAAGAGGTTCTGGCACAGCGGCTGATCCGGCTGAGGCTGCGGCAGGCCCGTTAAGGTTAATACTGCCTCCAGATATAGTTGTATTGGCTGCGCCTATTTCCATTGTTCCGCCCGATGTTAATTTATTAGTTCCGCTAGTATTGAGATCGAATCCGCCAGCAACTGTTATGTTAGCTTGCCCGCCTATCGTTTCGTCGTGAGTTTCAGCTACTTTAATTGCTACCTTGCCATCGACTATGGTAATCTTATCTTTGCCTACTTCTGTTTGATGGCGCTCTTTAACTTTGAGATTAAAATTACGCCCTGCTTCAAAATTGATATCACGATCAGCATAGAAATTTAAATCATTGCCGGTATGTACACTAATGCTGTCTGTAGCAAAAATATCAATTTTTCCATCGCTCGACATTTCAATCCAGCTTGTACCTCGACTATTTGTAATGTAAATTAAATCTTCGCTGTTGTGCATTAGTATTTGATGCCCGGTCCGTGTACGAATCCTGAATAATTCGTTGTGCGGAATTGTTACTTCGCCTCCTGTTTCTCCTTGACTTACCGCAACATACTCCGGAGGCCCTTCAGTTACTTTAGTTTTTCTAATAAATTTATCGTCACCGTCATCCATAACAAATGTCGTGCCACCAAGTCTACTAGCAGGGTAATTAGGAATAAAATTTTGTTCGGTACCAACTTTTCCAGTAGGGGTGCCATCCTGTTTATCTAATGGCCCGGGTGTAGATATTCCAAATACCATGCTAGGTACTTCTCGTCTAGCACTACTAGTTGTAATACCCCTAATATCATCTTCTATCAAGCCTTGGTCTTGTAGTGCCTTAGTTAACGGGTGTTGAGGTTTCTTGACCTTAGTACCATCTTCTGGTTGTTTGTTGACTAGATTGTTATATTCCGAAACTGGTGCTCGCAAAGGGTCGCCGGTTAAACTAGTTGTACCACCTTCTACATTATTTTCTGTAGCGGCAATTCCCGGTAACATATGATTCATATCTGTATCTAATACACTACCCATCCAATAACCACGCTTAGGGTCGCCGTCGATAAAAAATATTACTACTGTAGTTCCAGTGTCTGGTGGTATCATCCACATACCGTAACTTTTTTGTGCATTATTATAGTCGTCGGGATCTTTATTAACAAACTCAGCTTTGGTTACTCCGTAAAATGGACTCATGTATTTTACCTGATGTAACTCGCCTTCACTGGATGTGCTGCCGCTGGGCCTTAATATTTCAACGGTTAGGACCCCCATATAGGTAGGATCTTGATGACTTACTACTCTAGCTAAAAACGGGCCGGGGCGAGGAGTACCAGACTCCGCCGACATATGATTTTGATCTTTATTTGCCATTGTGTTATTCGCCTTCGCCGTCTATTGTCGGATCAGGCTGAGTTCGACGTGTTGAGAACATTTGGTCCGGAGTAGCATCTTCCAATGCTTCCTGATACGGACGTCTAAATCCTTTTAATTGTTGTTTAAACACACCTTTACTAAATGTGCTGATTACTTGATTAACACAGTATACTCCACTAAATTGCATAACCGGAGCACTTTTACTCGAGCCTCCAAAATCATATAATCCAGTACCTTGATTTAAGTCTATTGGGGTTCTAAAATTAACTTTGATATCAACTTCGCCATCTTGATAATTCACAGAACCATCTGTATTTAAATTGGTAGTGGCAGCTTCACTAGTGTAGTTGCCCATTCCACTTTGTGCAATAAAATACGGATCCCCGATGATTTCCATATCTAAATCAATCATGTCAGTGCTGTAAGAAAGTGCATCTTGGAATAATCGAGCCGCACGTTGAGCAACACCTTCTTGGCCGCCGCCGCCCATGCGGTCGGTAGAAGTCATAGTACCTATATACTTTACGATTGTAGGTATCACACCCAACTCAGTTGATGGTGGATTTCCCAGCGGCATTGGTTGTACTGGTGAAGTATTTGTTTCCGGATCACCGCCATCTGATGCTGCCTTCACTTCGTCTTGGGTTCTAGTCAATCCATCGGATCCCATAATTTGAGTAAATCCGTTGTTGACTTTAATTTCAAATTTTAAAATGTCGACATTTTTACCAGTATAGATGTAGTTATAGTGCTTGACCACTTGTGCTTCTAATTCACCGCCTTCGCCAAGTCCTGGTGCTTTAGTGTTAGGTGGCATCATTCTACTACTATGTACCTTATATGGTATTACTCTATAAACAATTATTTTAGGTTTCGTTCCAGTGACTGCCATGTTTTCACTTGTTGGATTATTATATACTTGGCAATCAATTCTCCACCATCCACGATATCCTTCGGGGGTTATTAGTGAGCTGTCTAATGCATCTTTAACAAAATCACTTTGCAAAAGAACTTGATTTATAGCATTGGGTATATTTGTATCTTGGCTAAATTTCATCTCTGTTTGTGTAGGATCGTTTTTTAAATTACCTTGTATAAAAGTTTTACTTTTAGGATCGTAAACTGCATCAGCTTTTCCAGTTTGTGGATCTCCTCTTCTGCTGTCCTCGGCTATTAGAGTAGCTTGTCCTAAGGCATTAACATCCTCTGAGCTTTGAATCAATGTGCCATTCACCGAGCTTCTTGAAAGTCCTAATATTGCCTCTATCCCACCAGCGCCATTTCCAGCACTTGGATCTTCCGTTGCTCCTAGATCTTTACTAGTAGTATCGTCCGGCGTAAATCCAGTATTAGAAGATGCTGGATTTGTTGGAAAGATAATAATATATTCGTCGGCTACCGGTACTATACCTTTTTGAACCAATAACTGTGCTCGTTGATTAATTACAGCTTGTAAACTTTTTTCTCCGGTTTGTAAAATTTCTTGTACTGTTGATCCTACTGTAGAATGATCTGATTGTAAATTTGCTGCCGCATCGCCTAAAGCATATTGGTTGCAAGGCTGTGCTGTACAAGAATACACCGATCCCCGGTCGTTAACAACCATGCTCATTTCGTTAAAATTAAACGGAATGTGACGAGTAGTGTTTGGAATATTTTGAATTTGCCCTGTTTCAGTATTACCTCTAAATTCTATTGTAAGCAAGAAAGGTGCTTCTCTCCAGTTATCATGCCCTAATTCCTGAGCGAGCTGTTGTACCGCTATTATAAACAGTCCCATACTATATGGTTCAGTTATTTGAAAAGTCAGTCCGGTAACATTGGTATTACCCGATCCTTCTTCAAATCCAATTAAACTGTCTAGTGTTAACTCGTCAAGAAAAAAATCAAACTTTCCATATGGTGTATTAACTCTGTTGCTGGGATCGGCATTTGCTGATTTACATATTAAAGGAATGCGTTTTCCAATTTTATAAGTGGTATCAGGATGACTAAGGTCGTCATCGGTTAAACATCCAATGCTTAATACATAGGTATAACTAGCATATGCAAATAGTGGATTAGGAAGAGGCAGAGTTACCCCAGTAGGTAACCCTTTGAATAACGAACTCAGTCCGCCTAACAGTCCAGAAATAGCACTTGATATAGACGACAGCGCACTTGCAGGCCCAGATGATAATAAACTAGACCCAGATGCTAATAAACTAGTGGCAGCCGAAGACACACTGCTAACGGTTCTAGTTGCAGAATTAATTGCGCCGGTAACACTGCCAAAATCCATATTATAATCCTAACACAAGTTTTAAGCTACTGCTTTTTGGAATATAAATTTGAGTCCCGGGAACAAAATCTAAAATAGGATCTTGTAGTACATCTAAATTACGTTGTATGAAAACCCACCATAGGTTAGCTTCACCGTACAAGTCAGCAGATAATAAATCAGGTCTGTACGTATATTGAGGTTCAATGGTATAAAGAAAATCATCTACTTCTGCCGATACTGGTCGTATTTTTAAAACATCAAGATGATCTTGTTTAATTTTAGTATGATACCACGGGCTTGTATTTGTGTATTTTGTTTTCATTTTAAATATAGCCAAATCCGTTGTTTAAGTAACCGCCAGTGACAAATCTATCTAAGCTAAAGTTTCTAGCACTATTTCTACTGTAGATCGGTTGTAATTTTATTGTAAATGTACTCTTAGTGGGTACATGGGCAACGCCGCCACTAGTTGTTCCGCCAAGTCCAAATGTTCCGGCAAGAGCTGCCACTTGTCCTAATCCGCCAGCTATACTACTTACCGTACTTGAAAGACCGCTGAGTCCGGGAATGATTCCGCCCAGCGTATCTGCAAGTCCGCCTACCGATTGTGCGACACCTTCAATAGAGCCTGCTGCCGAACCGACTACATCAACTCCGATATAATCGCACTCATTGGTCAGTGATACACTCATACTTTTTACTATAACAGGAACATTTTTAAACACATAGTTACCGTAACCGTTTAGGAATACAACAGGCGGCGGATTTCCAGCTTTAGGATCATTGCCTGCAAACATCTTAGTTAGACTACGCAAGTAATGTACCATGGCGATCCAATAAAGGCCTTGTGAAGGATCTTCAACAAACATCGGAGCACTGATATTAATTTCTCCAGGATCACTATTTTGAAATGCCTGGAATGTATAATTACTGTGTATAGTATTAATTGGTTGGTATTGTGCGCCACTCGATATATTGATAGTAGGTGTATACGGAAATATTAATCCGCCAGCATCTTTTAGTGGTTTTAATACTGGACTTGATTTAAAACTAGACCAGTTAGCAAGACTTAGCCTAACACGCCAATCATTAGCATTGGCATCGCCGCCAAAGGAGGCCACAGCACTCATGATGTCACCCACTGCTTCACCAGCCGCTGGTAAATTCATGCTACGTATTGCACCTAATACACCCTTGGCACCGTATCCAGAAGAAAGAGCTGAGGCTAAATTTCCAGCAGTACCTACAGCACGATTTGCGGCTCCGATCAGATTAGATGCCGCGCCAATATTTGAAACTATGCTAGATCCAGCGTCAAAAAAACCCATATAAAACTCCTTTTTGGTATAATATTTAGTTGACTTTTTTAAGTGCGTAGTTTATAATAACAGATCCGGAGAACAAATTTAATGACAGCAAAAGTAAATTACCTAAATAACAAGGATATGTTATTGGAGATACATAGATCGAAAACATCATATTGCAGTTTTACAGACCCTGCATTTCACCAATATGACCTTATTTTGCCCAGTGTGGACAAAATCAATATTAGAACTGTTGCCGAAGCTAAACGAGTAAGAGCAAAACGTATTGGCGATTTAGAATATGCACAAAGAAAAGCCGCTGGTGAAAAAGTCAAGCAAGCAGATTGTGAAGTAGACTATAAAAAAATTGCCAAGCTAGATATTGTATTCAGGATTATGACATTTGATCATATTCCGTTAAACACTATTCGTAAAAAGAACCCTAAAAGCCTAGCAGATCATAGAGACAAAGTAAACTTTCCACCGTTCCAGCATTGGAAATTTAATGACAACGATGAAATTATATGCGTGGGCAAAAGCCACTGGAAGGGTCCACTAGATACCGGACACTTTGATAAAGATGCGGGTCAAATCACTCCAACTTTAGCTAGAATGATGTTAAAATTGTGTGAGAGGTATGCTACTCGCGGCAACGTGCGTGGCTACACATATAATGACGAAATGAAGGGGCAGGCCATACTACAGCTAGCACAAATAGGATTACAATTCGATGAATCAAAATCAGATAACCCTTTTGCATATTTTACCGCGGCTGTGACCAATAGTTTTGTACGTGTTATCAATATAGAAAAACGCAATCAAAATATTCGTGATGATATTCTTGAAATGAACGGAATGAATCCAAGTTACAGCAGAACTGGGGCAAGCGATCATGCTGCCGCACAAAAAAGATTTGATGAGAGCAGTGAATGAGCTTATTTAAAAAAGTAGCATGTTTTACCGATATCCATTTTGGATTAAAATCCAACAGCTCAGTACATAATCAAGACTGTGAAGAATTTGTAGATTGGTACATTGCAAAAGCCAAGGAGGAAGGTTGCGATGTTGGAATTTTTATGGGTGATTGGCATCACAATCGTAATAGTCTTAATATCACTACTATGGACTATAGCCTTAGGGCCTTGGAAAAGCTGGGTCAGGCGTTCGATCAATTTTATTTTTTCCCTGGTAATCATGATCTGTATTACAAAGACAAGCGGGATATACACTCTGTCGAGTTTGGAAAATATATTCCAGGTATTACAGTGGTCCACGAACCGACTACCATTGGGGACGTTACACTCTGCCCGTGGCTTGTAGGGGACGAGTGGAAGACTGTAGGCAAGAAAGGTGGCAAGTATATATTTGGTCACTTTGAATTGCCCAGCTTCTTTATGAACGCTATGATACAGATGCCTGATCACGGTGAAATACAACTTGATGCTTTTGAAAAATATGAGCTGGGATTTAGCGGACATTTCCATAAGCGTCAGCAACAAAAAAACATGATCTATATCGGAAATGCATTTCCACATAACTATGCAGATGCATGGGATGATGAGCGTGGTATGATGGTCTTAGCCTGGGATGGCACTCCCCAATATCATAGTTGGCCTGGCCAACCTACATTCCGTACTGTTAAACTAAGTCAATTGATTGATGATGCTGATACTATTATTAAACCTAGACAGCATCTACGTGTTACCTTAGACATTGATATTAGTTTTGAAGAAGCAAGTTTTATTAAAGAGAAGTTTATTGCAGATTATGATATCCGCGAACTTACACTAATTGCTGAAAAGAAAGAATTAGAAATTAATACAAACATTGATATACAAGCGTTTGAGAGTGTAGATCAAATTGTGTCTAGTCAAATTATTAATATTGACAGCGACACGTATAACAAAAATACACTTTTAGCAATTTACAATAGCCTATGACCATTAAACTTAAAGAACTGACAGTTAAGAATTTTATGAGCGTGGGTAATCAAACCCAAGCAGTAAACTTTGCCACGGAAAATTTAACACTTGTACTAGGTGAAAACTTAGATCAAGGTGGGGACGATAACGGAAGTCGTAACGGTACGGGCAAGACTACTATTGTTAATGCCCTGAGTTTTGCACTATTTGGTAATGCACTTACTAATATTAAAAAAGATAATCTTATTAATAAGATTAACAATAGAAACATGTTAGTTACTCTAGCTTTCGAAAAAGACGAGACTGACTATCGTATTGAGCGTGGACGCAAACCTTCTATAATGAAGTTCTTTGTTAATGACCAAGAACAAGAAGGCGAAGAAACTGACGACTCACAAGGAGATATGCGTGAAACCCAGCGAGACTTAGATGAACTGCTAGGTATGAGTCACGACATGTTCAAGCATATTGTTGCTCTTAATACGTATACAGAGCCGTTTCTCAGTATGCGAGCTAATGACCAACGAGTTATTATTGAACAGTTACTAGGCATTACTCTGCTTAGTGAAAAAGCAGAAACTCTTAAAGAACTAGTTAAACAGACTAAAGATTCAATCTTACAAGAAAGTGCTAATCTAGAAGCAACTAAGAAAGCCAATGAAGGCATACAAAAAAGTATTGATGCATTGATTGTTCGACAAAGTGCTTGGAATAATCAACATGATCAAGAAATAGAAAAGATCGGTCGTGCGATTATCGCACTAGAAAACGTAGACATCACTGCGGAGATATCCGCCCATGCTGAATTAAAGTTATATTTAGAACAGAAACAAAAATTAGCTAGTTTAAATAAAGAGCGGGCTACGTTAGAAAGCGCGATAGCGCAAGCGGAGCGAAGCGTAAAAAAATACGCTAGCGAGCTTGCTACCTTAGATAACAAAACTTGCCATGCCTGTGAACAGACTCTTCACGATCATAAGCATGAAGAAATGACTGCCAATGCTACTAAGCATCTAGCAGAAGCTAACGTCTACCACGATAAAGTTGAAAAAGATCTTGCCAAGGTTAACAAAGAGTTATCTGCTATCGGCGAGATGCCCGGACGTCCTGATACCTATTACGATACTGTAGAAGAAGCACTAAAGCATCAGAATAATTTAAAGACTCTAGAAACACAGTTAGAGATTAAGGCCGGAGAAAGTGATCCCTACCAAGAACAAATTGATGAATTAAAAAATACTGCCATGCAAGAAATCGTATGGGATGGTGTTAACGAACTTAACAGTTTAAAAGAGCATCAAGAGTTCCTACTTAAACTGCTGACCAGCAAAGATTCGTTTATTCGCAAGAAGATCATAGATCAAAACCTAGCCTATTTGAACAACCGTTTGACCTATTATCTAGACAAGATGGGATTACCCCATACTGTTCTATTCCAAAATGATCTTACGGTACTGATCACCCAGCTGGGGCAAGACTTAGATTTTGATAATCTAAGTCGAGGTGAACGCAATAGACTTATATTGAGCTTGTCGTGGGCTTTCCGAGATGTATGGGAAAGCCTATATCAGCAGATCAACTTATTGTTTGTGGATGAACTGATTGACAACGGCTTAGATGCCGCAGGTGTTGAGGGCGCACTGGCAGTGCTTAAAAAGATGGCTCGTGAACGTAAGAAAAATATTTTCTTAATCTCTCACAAGGACGAACTTATCGGACGTGTGAACAATGTATTAAAAGTTATCAAAGAAAATGGCTATACTAGCTATGCCAATGATTTGGAAATAACTGAGTGAAAGAACAAGACGAAGATCTGCATGCAGAGTTGATGCGATTACTTCGAGTTTACTTCGAAGAGAATCAACTGTGGCTCAATGAAGCTACCTATGCCAGCAGTATTCGCGTTAGGCATTTGCTATCGGACATACGTAATGTATGTTCTGATAGACGTAAAGATATTAGGCTCTGGCAAATAGAAAAAAGACAGCAGTTAGACGAACGTAAAGCTCGGCGGGCCGCTCAAAAAGGCAAGACTCAAGGGGATGATAACGCTAACTAGTTGATGTCATGGACTTATGAAAATCAACTAGTGGAAGTGTTACCGGAAGATTGTGTAGGATATGTTTATCTAATTACTAACACACTGTCTGGACGTAAGTACATAGGCAAAAAATTAGCAAAATTCTCTAAAACTACCACAAAAACAGTAACGCTTAAAAACGGCACAAAGAAAAAGAAGAAAATTCGCAGTAAAATTGATTCAGACTGGCGTGAATATTACGGATCGTCGCCTGAACTAAGCAAAGATATTGCGGAATTAGGCACAGCAAACTTCACAAGAGAAATACTTTTTTACTGTAAATCCAAAGCAGAATGCTCATACGTAGAGGCTCGTGAACAATTTAGTCGTCGTGTACTAGAATCAAATGACTATTATAACGGTCATATTCAAGTGCGTGTACATGGTTCACATATACTCAAGGCTCAATAAATCCAGGCAAAAAACTGCCAAATAAGCCCGCACAGGCGACTGATATTGTGCCCCGAATCCGTTCTGATGTGTGACGGCAGGGTAGTTCTGCTTGGTAGCAGAGATGTTGATTACTATCCTTTACAGGACGTTGATGGAATATACCTATAGAATCCGTTTAATCAACAGCAAGAATTTTCCAGGTTAAAAGAGGGGTAGTAGCCCCACGTTTGTACATGTGTTAGCGTATGTGTGCAGGCCGCCGTCATATAAAGACAGCATGAGTAGGTACAGGATGACCGCCTACGTTTTAGTGCTAACGCTAAGTGATATTGTTCGACTCAGATAATGTCCAAAAACAACTTTGCCCGCTAGGGCAAAGTGTGACTGAACGATCTAGATAATATCTTAACGCTTCGCGTTATATTATAATTACTTAAAAGAAACAATCAGTGTTTGAGCGATAGCGATAAACACAGTTGAACGTAGTTCAACTTTAAACTGTGATAAATATCAGATAGGATCCTAATATGAAAATCTATGAAATAATCTCTGAACAACAAACACAAGAAGGTCTAGCCGCTGATATATTAGGTGGTATAGGAAGTCTTGGTTTTAAGGCCGCTAAGGCACTTAAAGGAGATACACCTTTGATTAAACAAGGTGCTCAAGAATTAGCTGACTTTGCTAAATCTAGAAATATAACTATTGCCAAAGCCGCTGAAGAAAAAGCGGCCATTGATGCCGCAAAGGTAAACAGCTATGCTCGCAGAACTGGAGTTACACCTGCTGAGGCAGCTAAACAGTTAGGACATAGACCGGATCTTGATGCAAAGATCCTGGCTCAAGCTAAAACAGACAGTGGACTCAGAACGCTTGGCCTGGATAAAATTGTTGGTATGGGTAAATTAGAGATGGTCAAAGAAGGTGGTAAGAAATTAGCTAGCCTTGGATTTGATGCCGCATACCTTTATGAATTATGGCAACCTGCCCTTGAGTACTACAATCATATGACGGATGCTGAAGAATGGGTCAAGTCTGGAAAGATTCCGCCAGGATATGAGCAGTTTACAGATGTCGGTGAGTGGTACAATGCTTATCGTCAGCGTGAAATGCAGATTCTAATTGGTCGAGAGGTGGCAAACTTTGCTGTAGGTAAAATTGCTAAAATCCCTGGAAAAATATTTGGCGGATTCCTTACCAAGTTAGGTGCTGAAAAATTAGGCGGTGCTGTATCAGGTTTAGGTAATAAAGTAGTTGGCACAGTTGCTCTATCTATGTTCAACAACAGCGATGTAGCTAAAGGAATTGCAGAAACTATGGCAGGATCATTCTTTGGTATTCAAGATTTTATTGGTGCTAAGGGTGTACAAGTATTAGATGCACTAACTCCTGATTTTATGAAGAGTGTTAAGCAAGGTCCAACTGGAGACAAACCTGCGGCTGATAAAACTACTGGCGATAAAACTGATGATACACCGGCAGATACATCTAAAGCTAATCAAGGACAAGGAGCTACACCTAGTGCTACAAAACCGGGCCCTGCCAGCGGGCAACCTGAATTACTAAGTGGATTTAAGCTAGCACCAAATGCTAGTCCAATTGCGCAATGGAAAGATATTGGCACTGGTTGGATGCAAGATCCTAAAACTGGACAACGTGCATTAAAGGCACAGCTAAATTAAAGTAGAGGCAGGCCAGTTTCTTCAACTGACTTAATATTTTCTTTAATGATCTCGTAGGCGGCTAGTCGGTCGTCATAGCTATAGGTGTACATTAGATCATTTACAGTAATACCACCCCTCATGTACCAGCTGATTCTAAATAGCTCTGATTTAAACGCTCTTATTTCGTTATCTAGCCTAACTAGCTTTTCTTCAATCTCATAGGGTGTGAGACCAATTAGGCTTATGCGAAAAAATTTGAATTATCTAACTCTATACTGACTTCGTTATCTTTTTCACATTTTTTGCATTTAACTTTATAGTTGGGCAATAACCAAGTTTTTTGATTTTCTTCAATTTGTTTTTTAATTGCATCAAAAATAGATTTATCGCAATTCTCTAACCATTCTTTGATGTAACCCCGTTCGGTAACGTTAGTAGTTTCAATCTCAACACTGTCAACACAGTCTGTGATCATGTCATTTTGAATAAGACCGATTGCGGCAAACAATTCGTTGATTTTTTTCTGTTGCTCAGTTGGATCAGTGATAGCTTCAACTTGAGACAACTGTTGTTGCAGTTGGAAATTTTTAATGTTGATATCAGTGTTTTGTTTATAGTTTAATGGTCTAATTTTAATTACTAGATTGTCTACAACCACACGATTATCAAATTTGCAAGTTGAATAGTGTTCAATAGCTTTGCCTAGATCTAGGTCATAGTCATTTTCGTTATTACAATCCGGACAATTGTGTGTAACAGCCATCATATTTCCGTAAGTGGCAATTCTAATAGCAGTAAACAATAAGTTGGTATCAAGAGTGCTAATATCCCATCCGTTCTTGATACTAGGGCAACAACTTTCTAGTACCTTTACAGTGCTTTCACCGCTTAACAAAGCATCAGGAGTTCGAATAACGATTTCGTCCATGCCTGTCATACCAAATATTGGCATGCTTTCAAGATTGCCAGTTAGCGATCCTGGTTCGTTATAGGTGCCTTTACTGGCTAGACTAACAAAGATCTTAGGTTGTCTAAAATACTGTTGCAGAGGATTATTTGCCATATTTTACTCCTGATAAATATATGATACAGTATTTATATACGCATATTTCTGGGGATTTTTTTATATGGAATTAACTAAACAAGACCTTATTGACGCACTTAGAGAAGCCAACGGTGGTAAAGGTAATTCAGGCGGATCGGGAGCTAGTGGTGCCGGCGGCACGGGTGCTGGTTTAGGAGATATCCTTAGATCCTCAGCAGGCGTAGTTACAGCATTTACTAGCATTACAACTAACGGTAACCATGCGGCTACTGCTCTACAGAGAATGTCTAGTGTTATTCCAGGGCTAGGCGGCGCCGCCGGCAAAGCTATTGGCGAATTAGATGGATTACGAACCGGTACTTTAATTAATGCTCAGCAAGGCGTGTCAATGAGTTTTCTTGACATGCAAGACAAGGCTAATAAAGCTGGACTAAGCCAAGCACAATATTTACAAGCAGTAAACAATTCAGGAATTGCGCTAGATGCGGTAAGTGGTAATGCAACTGGATCGGCTGAAAAGTTATTAAAACTTGGAAATAGTTTACAAGAAGGTGATTTAGGTAAAAATCTTAAAGAAAAAACTAACATGGCTGCGGCTGAGTTAGGAAACTTAGCAATTGTTAGTCAGTATGGTGCTAAGGCAAATCTTGATAATCCTAAAGCAATGGAAAAAGCCAGCCAGTTTGCTGGCGAACTAGCTACTAATTTACATCGCACGTCAATGGTTACTGGGCAAACGCACCAGGCACTAACTGCGGCTCTTGAAGAAAGATTAAAAGAACCCGGCACTGTTATGATGATGCGACGCATGTCAGAACAACAGCGTGAAGGGTATGTTTCAGCGCAAGTTGCACTGCTTGGCATGGGTAAAAGCGTAGGTGATCTAAGCGATACAATTGCTAAAGGTGGCCGATATACCAAAGATAACGTAACAGCACTGATGGCAATGGGTCCGGCGGCTGGCGAATTTCAACGTGCAACTTACGCACTAACACATGCTAAAACTAAGGAACAAAAAGAAGCCGCTGAGCAAGCATTAGAAAAAGCTAAGTCGCACGTTAACGAATTTCAATCTAGCCAACGTTTTCAAAATATGGTTAATCGTTCTACTCCGGAGATGGGAGCGGCAATGTCAAAGATTGCTGAAGAAAATAGAACAGCTGGGCGCCAAGTAGGTGCAAAAGCTGAAACTGGAATGGTTGGAACAAAAGCAGATCAAGCAAACAGAGATAAAGTTGATCTACAAGGACAGGGCCTTGTAAAAGGTGCTGATGGTAAAGTAACTCAAGATGCTAGACGAGGAGTTGATCAAGCATTATCACGAACAGAAGAAAAAGCAAGAGTTCAAAGTACCGCAGGTACAGGAGCACTAGCAGATACGGCAGCAAAGATTGGAGGCGATGCGGCTTCAATTAAGAAATTTGATAGTGCTATGTCAGAAGTGTTTGGCAAAGGTGGTACTACTGAGGCAGCGGCTGCAAAATTAAAAGCAGATTTTAAATTACTAGGAGATCTTACTGGTATAAACAAAGCCGGGGCACCGTCAGCCGCACCTACTGCGGCAGGTGCATCAGCAGTAGGTAATCGTGAAATAGGTAAGCCCAAACCAGGTCGTGCCGGCGGATCTAAAGAAGCAACTGGTAACTGGTTTGAGAACTTTGGTACGGAAACTGCTGTTAATCTACATGGCGATGAGGCTGTAGTTCCTAAAGCACAGGTTAAAACGTTTATGCAAGACATGCAAGAGCGTGCCGCTAAACAAATGCCTAAACCTGCGGCAGATACTAGTAAGAACATGCTTACTGACATGTTGCCTAAGGGCGGAATAAAAGTTCCCGAAGTTAAACCTCCAGAGTTGCCTAAACTAAGCGAAGAACAATTAAAAACTCTTGCAGAAGGTCCTGGTCAACGTAATCAAGGTAAAGGCAGTCCTTTCTATCAAGAAGCACTAAAACTACAAGAAGATATCAAAGCAAGAGCGTCAGCGGCCAAAACAGAAGCACCTAAAGCTGAATTACCTAAGTTAGATATTCCTAAAGTTGAACTACCTAAAGCTGGTTCAACTAAGGAAGATGTAATGGCTCAATTAAAGCAACAAGTGGCTGATGCTACACCTAAAGTTCAACCACCTAAGACTGATATAAAAGTAGAACCACCTAAAGTAGAAGCTCCTAAAGTTGAACCACCTAAAGTAGAATCTAAGCCCGAAGAAACTAAAGTTGAACCACCTAAAGTAGAATCTAAGTCCGAAGAAACTAAAGTTGAACCACCTAAAGCAGAACCACCTAAGGTAGATATTCCTAAAGTTGAACTACCTAAAGCTGAAACACCTAAGGTAGAACCACCTAAGTTAGATATACCTAAAGTTGAAGTACCTAAGGTTGAAGCACCTAAAGTTGATATTCCTAAGATAGTACCTAAAGTCGAAGCACCTAAGTTAGATATACCTAAAGTTGAGGCACCTAAAGTCGATATTCCTAAGTTAGATATACCTAAAGTTGAGGCACCTAAAGCAGAACCAAGTATATTTGATCGTATAAAAACTCAGATAACAAGTATGTTACCTAAGACTAGTGCAATAACTGCGCCAGCAATGCCAAAATTAGATAATATTAACACTGACATAGCCAAGCCAGTAACTGCACCGCCAGTGGCTAAACCAGTTCCTAAAATAGAACAAGCAGAAAAACCGGTTGAACAACCAAAAGTTTCTAGTGTGCCCGCGGCATTGCCTACGGCAACTGGTAGTAGTGCAGTATCTATAAAAGATCTCAATGACCAGCTAATAATGTTAAATAAACAAATGGGACAAATGATAAGTCATGCCGCCACTACCTCAGAAGCTAGCCAAAAGACTGCAAAGTCTACCTCTAGACCCGCTGGTAGTAGAGCATTAGCCTAAGGATAATAGATGAGTTGGAAAAAATATTTCACACCAGTAGCAGTTAATGGGCAACTATTAGGGCCTATCTCTGGTGCAAACAACAGCGGATCTAGACCAGGGCCCGCACAAACAAACTATTCAAGTTATCTACCTGATATCTATACAGGTAGTCCAAATCGTGTTGAACGTTATAGCCAATACGAAGTAATGGATTCAGATCCTGAAGTTAATGCCGCACTAGATATTCTTGCAGAGTTTTGCACACAAAAAGTAAAAGATAACAAAAGTCCATTCTCAGTTAAATGGCGCCACAAAGCTACTAACAGTGAAATTAAGATTTTAGGTGAATACCTACAGCAATGGAATAAGCTACAGCAGTTTGATACTAGAATATTTCGTATTGTGCGCAACGTATTCAAGTATGGCGATAGTTTTTTTATTCGCGATCCAGAAAATCAAAAATGGTCTTACGTAGATCCAGCAAACATTGTCAAAGTTATTGTAAATGAAAGCGAAGGCAAGAAACCTGAACAGTATGTGGTTAAAGATCTAGCACCTAATTTTGAAAATTTAGTTGCTACAATGATTACCCCTACAGTGAGTCCACGTGCAGGTTCAGGCGGAACTCAAGGAGTAAGCGGCAATTTAGGTCAAGGTAGTAGCGGAAAAGGTGCATCAGGCCCGTATTCAGCTGGTGGTGGTGGTGGTCGTTTTGGATTAAATCAGAAAGAAAATGCTGTTGATGCTAAACACATGATACATTTAAGTCTGTCGGAAGGTCTAGATCAAAATTATCCGTTTGGTAACAGTTTACTTGAAAACATTTTTAAAGTTTACAAACAGAAAGAGTTGCTTGAAGATGCAATTTTAATCTATCGTATACAACGTGCGCCAGAACGCAGGGTATTTCACATTGATGTGGGCAACATGCCAAGCCATTTGGCCATGGCATTCGTAGAACGTGTTAAAAATGAAATCCATCAGCGCCGTATTCCTAGCCAATCGGGTGGCGGGCAGAATGTTATTGACAGTGCGTATAACCCATTGTCAATCAATGAAGACTATTTCTTCCCAACAACAGCGGAAGGACGTGGTTCTAAAGTAGAAACACTGCCCGGCGGTACTAATTTAGGTGAAATTGATGACCTTAAATACTTTACGAACAAACTTTTTAGAGGTTTGCGGATTCCTAGCAGTTACTTACCTACTGGCGCGGACGATTCGCAAGCAAGTTTCAACGACGGCAGAGTAGGAACAGCTTATATTCAAGAGCTACGCTTTAACAAATACTGTGAAAGACTACAGAGTCTTATCACAGCAGTGTTTGATGAAGAGTTTAAAATGTATATGGAGAGTAAAGGGCTTAACTTAGATGCGAATCTATTTGAGTTACAGTTTAATCCTCCAATGAACTTTGCATCAAGTCGACAAGCGGCTATGGATACAGAGCGTATTAATACATTTAATACTATTCAAGCTGTGCCGTTTGTATCAAAACGCTTTGCTCTTAAACGTTTTTTAGGCTTAACAGACGAAGAAGTAGCAGAAAACGAACGCATGTGGGCTGAAGAAGCTGGCAAAGGACAACCTAATCATACAGATGCCGCTGGTGAATTACGTTCAGCAGGCCTGAGTGCCGCTGGTATAGAGGGTGATTTAGGCGCCGCAGGTGATATGGATGCTCCGGAAGATATGCAAGATGCAGAAACAGGCGGAGAAGGAGCAGTTGGCGGAGCTCCAGCACAACCAGGTGCACCTCCTCCACCACCGGCAGCATAAATACAAGATGATCCTAAGAGAATTATTTTACATTGATCCCGACACACGTAGCGTAGCCAATGATTTGCGCTATGATGCTAAACGCGACAATACAGTCATGCACAGGACTGACACACGTAAAACAAGATTAACTTTGGGACAAATCAATGAACTGCGTAAAAGTAGTGAAGCACACATATTAGAACAAGAGAACGAATTAGATTTTATACATTCAATGTACGCAACTCCGCCAGCACCAGCGGCCTAATTCATAAAATATTTTTAAAAACGACCGTTTTTCAGGTATATCTGCCCACTTTTGTAATATTAGTGTAAATATATTACAGCCTTGTATCAACAAACCAATCATATTTCAGGAGAATAAACATGACTGACCGCGCTCAATTTGAAGCTATGCTAGAAGCTTTGATCAATGATGATCAAGAACAAGCTAAAGAAATATTCCACAATATCGTTGTTGGAAAATCACGTGAAATCTACGAAGAATTATTAGAAAGCGAATTTGACGATTCCAAAGATCGTGGCCCAGCCTACGGTTCAGAAGAACAAGAAGACTTCAAGGAAGAAGGCATGGAAGAAGAAGGCATGGAAGAAGAAGGCATGGAAGAAGAAGGTGCCGACGATGAAGAGTCAGACGATGAAGAGTCAGACGATGAAGAAGGTGATGATGCTGATTCAGAAGAAGAACCAGACTTCGGCGACGAAGAAGGTGCTGAAGATGGTGATATGGAAGATCGCGTAATGGATCTAGAAGATGCTCTAGAAGATCTAAAAGCAGAATTTGAACAACTATTAGCCGGCGAAGAAGCTGAAGAAGCTGACCATCCTGGTATCCACGACATGGGTGGTGACGACATGGGTGACATGGGTGGTGACATGGACGCTGAAGGCATGCCAATTATGGAATATGTTAACAAAGTTCCAAATCCAACACACGGCGACAACGGTGTACAAAATACAAGTATGCTAGGCGGAAAAAGTAGTCCACGTAACAATATGGGCGGCACCACTGCTAACATCGTAAATGGACAGCGTGAAGTTAGTGCTGACATTGGCGCTAAATCAACAGTTAAAGGCAACGGCGTAATGGGTACGAATGTAGTTCCTAACCCAGATGCCAAAGGCAACGTTAATGTTCCAGGCGGCAAAGCAGGCAAGACAGGATTCAAAACTCAAGTAAAGGGTGGCGGAATTGATCGTCAAGCTGGTTTTAACAAGCCAGGACAAAACGCAGGTGCAGAGACAGGTAAAAATTCACGTGATGGTGAAAAGAATACCCAAAGCACTTTACGTGCCCGTAAGTAATAAGATAAAACATTGAAAAATATGTTATACCTCCGAGAGAATCTCAGTTTCAACGAAGCAAAAATGATCGTTGAATCTGATGACAAAGATGGGAAAAACTTATACATGTCCGGGATTTGTATCCAGGGCGGTATACGTAACGCTAACCAGCGTGTTTACCCTGTTAATGAGATTGGCAAGGCTGTCAAAACCCTAAACGATCAGATTCAGAACGGTTATTCAGTTCTCGGAGAAGTAGATCATCCAGATGATCTAAAAATTAACCTGGACCGTGTGTCACACATGATAACAAACATGTGGATGGACGGTCCTAACGGTTACGGTAAACTGAAAATTTTACCAACCCCTATGGGACAACTTATCAAGACAATGTTGGAAAGCGGAGTCAAGTTAGGAGTTTCAAGTCGCGGATCCGGCAACGTAAAAGAAGACGGATCAGGAGAAGTATCAGATTTTGAGATTATCACAGTAGATATGGTAGCTCAACCTAGTGCTCCTGGAGCATACCCTACACCAATTTATGAACACTTGATGAATAGTCGAGGCGGATTAAGTTCCTTACGCATAGCGCAAGAGGTCAAGGGCGACCCTAAAGCACAGAAATATCTCAAAGAGAGTTTATTAGCAATAATAAACAAACTCCAATAATAAGGAGAATCATATGTTGGATGCACTAAAAGGTTTATTTGAAAACAGCATGATTTCTGAAGAGATCAAGGAGTCAATTGAAGCCGCTTTCGAGAGTCGTATTAACGAAGCTCGTACACAAGTAGCTGAACAATTACGTGAAGAGTTTGCACAAAAATACGAACACGACAAAAACACAATGGTTGAAGCAGTAGATCGTATGATCTCTGAACAACTAGCTGTTGAGATTGTCGAGTTTGCAGATGACCGCAATCAATTAGCTGAGATGAAAGTCAAATATGCTAAGAAGATGAAGAAAGACACTGAAGTAATGAAGGAATTTGTTACACGTCAGTTAGCTTCTGAAGTTCGTGAGTTACACGAAGATCAGGTGGTTATGGCAAGTAAATTTGGTAAACTAGAACAATTCGTAGTTGAGGCTCTAGCTCAAGAAATCACAGAGTTTTACAAAGACAAACAAGACTTAGCTGAAACGAAAGTTCGCTTAGTCCGTGAAGGTCGTAAAGAAATCAAGAAGGTACAACAAGAATTTGTTACCCGTGCCGCTAAGATGGTTGAATCAGTAGTAACTCAGAATTTAAACTCTGAAATTACAGCACTGAAAGAAGACATTGAAGCCGCTCGTCGCGCAGATTTTGGACGTAAATTATTCGAAGCTTTTGCCGCAGAATATTCTACAAGTTACCTAAATGAAAAATCGGAAACAGCAAAATTACTCAAAGTTATAGACTTGAAAGATTTGGCAATGCAAGAAGCCGCACAGGCCGTTGCAAAAGCAGAACAAATATTAGAAAGTAAAGAAGCTACCATCCGTGCTCTTAAAGAGAGTCAAGAAAGAAAAGCAATCATGAATGAATTACTAGCTCCTCTAAACAATGAGCAACGTTCAATCATGGGCGAATTAATGGAGTCTGTGAAAACAGAACGTCTAAACGAAAGTTTTGAAAAGTATCTACCATCAGTTATCTCTGGTAACACTGGAAGAGCTCCGCAGAAGAAACAGGCACTTGTAGAGGCAAAAGAAGTCACAGGAAATAAAATTTCCAACACCAATCATAGTAGCGAGTCAGATGCCAATATCATTGATATTCGCAAACTTGCTGGACTAAAATTTTAAGGAGAAATTTAAATGTCAGAACTATTAAACGGACGTTGGGCAGAAACTAAAGAAGCACTTTTAGAAGGCCTATCAGGCACTAAAAAATCAGTAATGGGCGTGGCTCTTGAGAATACTCGTAAGTATCTTGCAGAATCCGCTACTGCTGGTGCCACTTCTGCCGGTAACGTTGCAACACTAAATCGCGTGATTCTTCCAGTAATCCGCCGCGTAATGCCAACCGTTATTGCTAACGAGTTGTTAGGCGTACAACCAATGACTGGTCCAGTAGGACAAATTCACACTCTACGTGTTCGCTACGCTGATTCATCATCGGGCGCTGGTGTAGTAGCTGGTGAAGAGGCATTGAGCCCATTCAAGATTGCGGCTTCTTACTCTGGTAACACAACTGACGCAACTCCTAAGGCTAGCTCAACAGCTACTTTAGAAGGTCAAGCTGGTAACAGATTAAGCATTCAAATCTTGAAACAAACTGTTGAAGCGAAGACACGTAAATTGTCAGCTCGCTGGACATTTGAATCAGCTCAAGATGCACAAGCACAACAAGGTATTGACGTAGAAGCTGAAATCATGGCTGCTCTAGCACAAGAAATTACTGCTGAGATCGACCAAGAGATTCTAGCTAGCCTACAATCATTAGCTGGTTCAGCTTTATACACATACGACCAAGCGTCAGTATCTGGTACAGCAACATTCGTGGGTGATGAGCATGCTGCCTTGGCAGTTATGATCAACCGCGTTGCTAACTTGATCGCTCAACGTACACGTCGTGGTGCTGGTAACTACGCTGTGGTTAGCCCATTTGCATTGACAATTCTACAATCTGCTACTACTAGCGCATTTGCTCGTACAACAGAAGGTACATTCGAAGCACCTACAAACACTAAGTTTGTTGGTACATTGAACAATGCTATGAAAGTATATGTTAACTCATATGCTAGCGATTCACAAAGCATCCTAGTAGGTTACAAAGGTTCTTCAGAATCTGATGCTCCTGCTTTCTATTGCCCATACATTCCATTGATGAGCAGTGGTGTTGTTTTAGATCCATCAACATTTGAGCCAGTCGTATCATTCATGACACGTTATGGTTATGTTGAGTTGTCGAACACAGCAAGTAGCTTAGGTAACGCCGCTGACTATTTAGGTCTAGTTGGTATTACTTCAGGTAACGTTAAGTTCCAGTAATCCTGTAACTTTTTGCTTTAGCAAAATTAAAAACGCCCTTCGGGGCGTTTTTCTTTGGGTAAATATACTAACAGGAATTTATTATGCAAATATTTGTTCAGGTACCGTCTACTATCACAATTGATGTAGAGTCTTCTGATTCTATCGAAGGAGTCCTAGCAAAAATACAGGATAGAATAGGTCCACCTGCCGGACAACCACAATTAACTTACAATGGTACTATTTTAGAACCTGGTCGAACATTAGATGATTATAATATTCAAAAACTTTCAGTACTAGTACTAACAGTGCTGGTAGTACCGCCAGCACCTATACCAACAACTACCAAATTTCTTGTTTCAAACTTGGTAACTCAAGTAAGTACGGATAACAGTATAAGCTGGCTAGATACAGCAGCCAGCATTGGTAGAGGTGTGTCAAAGTATGCCACTAGTGCTAAACCTTTACATACAATATCAGGTCTATGGCAAGAGCGATTTGCCACAATAACCAGCCAGTTATGGTTTACTAACTTTGCATTTTCTCCCAACGGATCAACATTGCTGGGGATTGAAGTTCAAATAGATTCTATCAGAGCATCTAGAGTTCAAGACTATGTTGTGCAACTAGTTCTAAACGGACAACTAGTCGGCGATAATATTGCAGATCCTGGAGTAGACAACTATAAAATTTATGGATCTCCTACAAACTTATGGAATAGTCCAATACAGTTAATAGATACAATTAACGTAAACTTTGGTGTTGCAATAGCCTTTAGAAGCAACGTTCTTACACCACACACTGATACGGCATATATTGACAACGTAGCTATGCGAATCACTTACGTATAAATACAATGTATGATCCACATGGTGTGGATTTTATGCGGAAATCCAACCGCGTACGGCCTAGAACGCCGTTTTTCTACAAGGAGAAAACAAAATGGGACGTCCTTTAAATAAGAAATATTTTGGTAACCGTAACGTCGGTTCCGCAAGCACTACAACTGATGAAGGTATCGGCGGTGAAGGGATTGCAAGTATCACATTGGCTGGTGCTAACAACTCATCAGGTTTTACAGCAGGTGCATCACAAATCAGTATTGCAACTCCAACACTACCAAATGGTGTTCGTGCAACAGCTAGTTTAGTAGTAGGCCCAGCAGGTGCATTGTTAACTATTGCCGCTGGTACATCTGGCACTAACGTAACAACATTAACTGGTTCAGGTACAGCAGTAGCAGTAACACAGACTTTTACTGGCCTAACACAAAAATCAACAAACGGTACTGGTACTAGTGCTGTGTTTACAGTTGTACGTACTGGTGGCACAAGCTATGGTGCAAGCACAACTATCACTTGTACTACTAAAGGTACAGGCTATGCTTCAGGTAACACTATTGTTATTGATGGTGCTAGCTTAGGCGGTGTTGCTACAACAAACGATTTAACAATCACATTAGGTGGTTCAGTTGCAGCCGCAGGTACAATTACTGGATTCACAATTACTGAAAGCGGTTCTGGTTATACAACAGTGCCGGCAGTTACATTGTCAACTGGTACACAAGGCACATTAACAGCCACAGCAGTATTGAATGTAGATACTGGCAATGTTGGTTCAGCAACTAACCAAGAAAATACAATCTTAATGACAGCATACTTAACTGGTGGTTCAGCAACTACTGTTGATATTCTTAAACAAGTTTCAACAAATCGTTTCAAAGTAACAGACGGTACACGTACAGGCATCGTTGCATTGAAGTCTTCAGTTGCTTCAGCGGCTGGCGAAGGCAGTATCCGTTTACTTGACTCTGCTGGCTATACATACTTTGCTACCAAGATTACATCACGCAAAGTTACAATTGCACGTGGCACTGGAACAGATGCGGCTTTTGTAGATGGATCACAAGTCAAGTGGAACATGTCTGCAGCCACAGCAGATTCATTGTTGATCGATAACGCTTAATTAGGAACGGGGACTTAGGTCCCCAACTTAAGGATATAGAATGTCAAGAATATTAAAAGTCAGTAACGGTGATTACAAACTCCAAGTACAATCTGGTGGCAATATCATACTGGATACACAAAGTACCACAGGCACTGTTACTGTTATTGGCAATCTAGATGTTCAAGGCACTACTTCTTATATAGAAAGCGTTGACACTCAAATTAAAGATAATATACTTCAGTTAAACTATGGGCAAACTGGAGCTGGTATTAGTAGCACAAAAAGTTACCAAGCCGGTATTGAAATATTGCGAGGTAGTCGAAGCTCTGCTCAGTTTTTATTCAACGAACAAGTTCCTTATTTTAATCCTGTAAACAGCAGTCAAGTTAACGGAGCATTTGTACTAAAGACTATCGATGGACAACTATCAGGATTACAACTTAGAACTATTGCCACAGACGGCACAACTGATTTTGCTTTTGACATGCAGAACAGTAATTATGCATTGTTAATTGCAAATTCAACAAGCTACGAAACAAAAGTTACCAGAGATAATCATATTCTCAACAGAAAATATTTGTACAATTACGTAGCTGCCAGCAATGGTATTGCTACAGTTGACAGATTATATACTCCGCAAAATGCAGTTTTTGGTTCAGAATACAGTAAGGTACAAGCATTTAGTTCTAGTATTAATATGTATGTTGGTGGCAATACTATTGTTACTGTGTCAGCAGTCGGTATGAATATTAGCGATTTGAATTTCTTTGGTGACACTATTACTAACAATTCAATTTCGCAAAATCTAGTGTTTGCCGCTGCCAACAATAACGTTGAAGTAAATGCGATATTAAATTTAGATGATCAAAGCAGTACACCGAGCCAACAAGCCGGTCGAACAAAATTGTATTCCAAAGCGACTGCTGGCCCGGGTAATACAGGACTATATATATCAAATGTAACTACTCAAGACGAACTTGTCAGTAAGAATCGTGCAGTACTCTTGAGTATTTTACTATAAGGAAAGAACATGGCAATTTCAAATACCCTAGTTGCAATAACCAATACCACAGTTTATACCAGTACAGGTAACAATGCTATTACTGCTATGATTGTGTGTAATTACGGAGCAACTACTAGTAATCTTACACTGTATGCAATCCCTAGCGGCAGCAGTGCAGGAAATAACACAACAATAGTTTATCAACTGCCAATCGTAGGCGGGGAAACATTAAGTTTAGATCAAGAAAAATTAGTACTAGCAAACGGAGATAGCATTGTAGCAGTGGCCAGTGTAGGCTCGATGTTATCTTTTACAATTAGCACATTGGCGGTATAATGAGATTCTTAAAACAAGTTAACCTTAATCGTAGGGCAGTTACAGGATTTGATGTATCCGCCAATACCGCCACGGGTCAGGTAACTTTGGGAAGCACTAATAATGTAATAGTACCAACTGGTACTACTGCCCAACGTCCGGCCAATCCAGTAAACGGAATGGTACGATATAACACTGACATAACAGCTGGTGGACAACTGGAAATTTATCAAAGTAGTAAATGGCGCAGTTTAAGATTTAAAGAATCTGGAACAATTGTACAACAGAATTTAGGTGCAGGTGATAGCAATAACACATATTTTGGTCCTTTAAACTCCGCCTATAACCCAACAAATGTAGATAGTACAAACTCAACATTTGGCGGACAAAACATTATTGTTGTAGTTGAAAACGTTATTCAACTTAGTAGCCTTAACTATACAGTAGTGCAAAATCCTACATTGCCGACAGAAACATATACCGGATCTCTTAGCGTAGCCGCTAGCACAGGTTCGGCAATATTATATTTTAACACAAGTTTAAATGTAACCACGGCAAGTTGGACTAGTAATGTTGCTACGGTTACAATGTCAAATACTACGTCTTCACAACCTGGATTTGCAATTGGTGCAACAATAACAGTTGAAGGTATTTTATCTACTGGACAAGCATCAAGTGCATTTAACGGGGTATTTACAGTCACTGGTTCAACAGCAACTACAGTTACTTACGCACTAACAACTAATCCGGGAACATATCAAAACGGAGGATCAGTTACTGCAAGTGGTAGCACTCCTGCGGTATTCCCATCTGTACCTCTTACTGGCGCAACTGTTAGCGGATCTAATATCTATAGCGGGGCCCTTCTTACTGGTTCTGCAATAACTGATCCAAACACAGGAGCATTGACTAGTATTTCTATGAATCATGTACCAACTGGAACTATTGCAGTTAATACTGCTATAACGATTGCTGAAGCTAGCCAATCAATTTCAAACAACAGTTATTACTTAAAATTTAGTACGCCGGTGCCTTATGGCAAGGTAGTTATTGCGCTATTAGGTTTTGACCAATAAGGAGCTAGCATGGCTCAAATAGGAAGAATTGGCGGCCCGTTACTAGCAGATAATCTACTACGTAACGGTTCTGATCTTGCTGTTGACACTAAGTTATTATACTTAAATGTTACAGGCAAGTACGTTGGCATTGGTACCTCTAGTCCGACATCAAATCTAAACGTTGCAGGAACAGCTGGAGCAATAAACACTCCGACTTTAAATGTTACTACTCTAGGACAGTTTGGAAATTTAGAGTTTACTACTAATCAAATACAAAATATTATTAGCGGAATTACTATTAGTCCTAATCAGGCTAGTAATCCAACAATTACTGCGCCTGTTATTAAAACTAACAAATTAACACTTAGTGGAAACACAATAGTTGATTATATTAATAACGATAATATTTCAATTAGTCCCATTGGCGCTGGCAATGTTTACCTAAACAATAATACTACTGTTACTGGAGACCTACACGCTACCGGTAATATCACCCTTGACGGTAACATTACACTTGGTAATCAAACTACTGACACTATTACAATTACAGCAGAAGTTAATAGTAATATTTTACCCATTACAACAAATACCTATAGTCTAGGATCTAATAGCCTACGTTGGAAAAATATTTACGGTGTTAATATTTTAGGAGGATTAGGAGGAACACTTGCTGTTAGTTCTTTAAATCCAACAAATATTACTGGCGGAAATATTCTATTTAATGGAAACACTATCAGTAATGCCAGTGCTGATACTATCTTATCAGCGTCTAGCGGTAGCGTTATTTTAAATAATAATTTTAAATTTAATGGCAATACTTTGACTATGCTGTATAGCAGTTCTGCAAATTCAACACTGACATTTAACAATATTGCTAATGGTTATTTAAAATTTACAGGGTCTAACGGAGTTGTACTTCCTGTAGGAACTTCTACAGGAGCATCAGGGAGACCAGGTTCTCCAGAAGTAGGCGCTACCAGATACAATTCTACAATTTCTCAAACTGAAGTGTATGATGGTACCTTAGGATGGATACCAGCAATTGGTACAAGTCCTGTACTAGCCGAAGTTGATGTTACTGATATTATGAATGAAATGTCCCTGATCTTCGGGTAATATCCAAAATACGATAAATACTTTTGATTACAAGAAATGACCATTTCTTGTATGGTTCGACTGTGGTAAACCCGCAAAGAGCCCTTATTTACTAAGGGATGAAAAAGTGGTTAACCGTGAAACACGGGGTATAAGGGAGCATTCATGGCTGTTGGTCGAATTTCAGGGCCGCTCTTAAAAGACAATCTGCTCCGCAACGGGCAGAATTTAGCTTTTGAGACGAGCCTTCTCTATCTTGATGTAGTTAATGGCCGTGTTGGAATTAATACAGCATCGCCGGCTTATGACTTAGATGTCAATGGTACAACACGCTCGACAAACTTATACGTTTCTAATCAATCTAACATTGCTACTTTTACCTTAACTAGCAATACACTTAGTAGCTCAAGTTCAACAATTAATTTATTACCAAGCGGAGTTAATCCTGTAGTTTATCAGGGTAGCTTGTCTATTGGCACACAATTAAATATTACTGGCAACACTATTGCCAGCTTGGGCACAAACACTGACATTAATATTAGTACTACTGGCACAGGTAGTATTAATATAAATGCCAATACAACGGTCAATGGTGATTTACATGTTACTGGTAATATCAGTGCAGATGGTGGCTCTAGTGGAAATATCACCTTAGGTAATCAAACAACTGACACTATTACATTCACTGGTGAAGTTAACAGCGATATTTTACCAGCGGCCACTGGTACATATAATCTAGGTTCGAGTAATTTACAGTGGAACAACTTGTATGTTAATACTGCTAATTTTACAAATATCACAGTAACTAACCTAACAGCTACAGATATTAAAACTGCTAATTTAGATATTAGTGGTAATACGATTAGTACATATACTCCTAATACAGATATTAATTTTACTACTAGTAACAATTACGGTTTACAAACTGGCAATTTACGATTTTATAATAGTGCAATTACCAACACAGTCCCAAATGCTGTTACTACTATCGGAACTGCTTCGGTAGTTGCAACATTTACTGGCGAAATTAGTTTAGGAACAGCAGTCACATTTCAAGGAAATATCAACGGATCAACATTAAGTGTTACTAGCACACCAACTGGATTAGGTATAGTAGCCGGATATGTAATTACGGGAAATCAAATTGCCGCTGGAACATATATTGTATCTAACTTAACAGGATCCGGCACAAGCATTGCCAGTACTTGGACAATATTTCCATCACAGGTAGTATCGGGAACAACAGTAACCGCTACCCCTATTATTTTAACAGCAACAAATTTTACCGGTTCAGTGCCAATAGTAACTGGAATGATCCTAGCAGGAAATACAGTTACCGCTGGGACCTATATCACTGCTCCAGCAACAGGCACCGGGGGTAACGGAACATACTATGTGAACCCCAGCCAAATAGTTTCAGCAACAGCAATGACTGCCACTGGTAGTGGTACCGGTTATACTAAAATCACAGGTACCTATGGTGTAGTAATTCCAACTGGCGGAAGTAGTAGCCGACCTCTACAAGCATACTCTGAGCTTGGAATGATTCGCTACAATAGCGACCTTCAATTAGTTGAAGTATGGACTGGGTCAGCTTGGATATCTGTTGCTGGTAGCAGTAGCGGTGTTAATGCACTGCAAGCTAACGATATTGGATTTGCGGCAGCAATAACTTTCGGATAAAAGCATGACAACATATTTTAGAACAACTGTAAAAAAAGACTTAGGTACTACACCTACAGCACTATTAACTACACCTAATACTAGTACATATACTATTATTGGAATAAATTTGTCTAATACAACAGATGATGATGTAAGTTGTACACTGACGATTACTGATACTACACCTCTAACGGTGAACTACATAAACTCGCTGATTATTCATCCGTATACCAGTGCCAAAGTTATTACTAACGGTGAGAAATTGATTCTAGCTGGTAGTTGCAGTATGAGTTTAACCAGCGACACTGCTACTAGCATTGACGCAACTATAAGCTACGCTGAAATTGTATAAGGACAAATATTATGGCTGATAATTACTTTTTTGGTAGATCACAAGAAGAACTGTTAGGTGATCAACCTAGATACATGTACGCATTACGTAGAACTGATGCTGGCGATTTATATTTTGCTCGTGTGAATCAATTAAGTAGAACTGACAGTATAACTATTAACAACAACGGTGGAGCCAGCGACAATTATCCTGACTTTCAACCCGGCGTAGATTTTTTAGAAGGTAGAGATGTTAATCACAATCTAACATATGCAAATTTAAAGTACGAACAATTACGATGGGATGATCGTAGCATTTATTATTATATTGATAGCCAAGGTAATCTTGTTGCTAGAATTGGTAGTAAGTACGCATACCCTACTGGTTTATAAACAAATATTGAGGTAAGAAATGGCTGATTTTAAAATAAGTAGAATACGATTTACATGGCGCGGTGTTTGGACAACCAGCACAGTGTATGCTAAAGACGATGTAATAAACTACGGTGGAAAATCCTATGTGTGTACATCGGCTAACACTGCCAGCGCAAATTTTTATACAGATTCGGCCAACTGGACTTTATGGTTTGATGGATACACATGGAAAGGTGTTTGGGCTGTAGGTACCCTATACAACATTGGCGATTATGTTACCTACGGTGGTGTAATTTATATTTGTACCGCTGGGCACACTTCTGCGGCAACAGCACTACTAGGACTTGAAGCAAATCAAGCAAACTGGATTATATACGCTCTAGCTGATGAATGGTCTAAAAATTGGACAGCCAGTGCTAGATTTAAAAAGGGCGACATTGTTCGCTACGGCTCAACGTTATATCGTTGCCTTACCGGACACCAAACAGGCGCTACGCTAGAAGCAAATCAATCAAACTGGGCTGTGGTCAGCTACGGTTCAGATTGGAAAACAGATTGGTCGACTAGTGTTCAATATAAAGTAGGTGATGTAGTCCGTTACGGCGGCATAGTGTACAAGTGTGTCACTGGACACACTAGCAATGTATCTGTATCGTCTGGATTAGAAGTTGATCAAAGCAAGTGGACTATAGTACATAGTGGTATAGATTTTAAAACTAACTGGGCATCAGTGACTCGTTACAAACTTAACGACATAGTCAAGTACGGTGCAGATCTTTGGTTTTGTAACATTCCTCATACTTCAACTACTACTTTTAGCACAACAAATTTTTCAATATATGTTCCTGGTTTAGAATTTTCTAGTACTTGGAGTGTTAGTGCATCATATGTAGTTGGCGATGTTGTAGTGTACGGCGGATATCAGTATGTAAGCGCAACTACAAATAATCAAGGTAACATTCCGTCAACTGATGCAACCGATTGGACTCTTTTATCTAAGAGTTACAATATCAGAGGTGAATATGTAGCAAGTCCAACTCCGGGATATAAAGTAGGTGAGATTGTACGTCGTGATGGGCAACTTTATGTTGCAATTGCTGATAACACCGGTAATGATCCCACTGATACATCGGCATGGCAATTATTAATTCCTGGTGTACAGTGGAGAAATACCTGGGCATTGACCACATCATATGCTCCAGGCGACCTTGTTACTTACAATGGCACAGCATATGTTTGCAAACAATTACATAATGCAACTACAAGTAATACACCGTTAATCGATAATACATTTACGTCGTTGATGATCACCGGTGCTTTGGGTACTGGAGCATTAACAACTCGCACAGGAAGTATCACTGCAACCAGTGGAGTAAATGTTACAGTTAGTTCATCAACAGGACTACACATAGGTGAAACTTTTGTAGTAGCAGGTACAGGAGCAGGAGCATTAACAGCTGGTACTTATTATATTGGTAATATTATTGATGGTACAACAATTGCACTAGCATCAACATATCTTGGAGCACTTGGTACTGCTGACATTAATTTTGGAACACTGACATTATCTGGAACAACCTTCACTGCTACCCCAACAGTAACCGGTGTGGGAACAGTTACCTTCCCTACACAAGCTAATAGCCCGTATACTCCAGGAAATTTAATCATTGTATCAAACACAACCCCAACAGCTTACAACGGAACATATACAGTAATAACCTGTACTAATACTACAGCTAGTTTTGAAACATTAGCTACAGGATTTACCACAGGCGGGTCTATACAAAATGCATCAATCTATTGGAACAGATACGCCGCTGGAGACCAATGGGTAGCTATCCAGACTTATGGCGATATACCAACTTACGGTACTGCTAATAAAGCGATACCAATAGGTACACAAGGACAACTACTTCGTGCAACTGCGGCAGTTACCAATGGTGTAGTTGATAACACAAATATTGCCCCGGCTTGGAATAATTTTGGTATTATTGGTGCTGTATATTATGTTGCTATGAGTGGAATTGATTTACCTACTCGTGGAACAACTGTGAATACACCTTGGGCTAGCATCCGTTATGCTTGTGCAAACGTTATCGGACCTGCTACAATTTTTATTAAGACTGGAACTTATACTGAAATTCTTCCAATCAGTATTCCAGCAGGTGTTGCGCTATGCGGCGATGAACTACGCGGTACAGTGGTGCAACCAGCAGCCGGCTACGAAGGATCTAATATGTTCCTTTGTCGTAACGGCACAGGCATTAGAAATATGACCTTACAAGGATTGACTGGCGGCCTTACACCAATTAATCAATATCTCACTTCACGTCCAACTGGCGGAGCATTTGTTAGTTTAGATCCCGGATCCGGACCAAATGATACTAGTGTACAAATTACCAGCAAATCTCCTTATGCGCAAAACGTTACGATGTTTGGTACCGGATGTACCGGTGTAAAGATTGACGGTACACTGCATAACGGTGGCAATCGATCAATCGTGGCTAACGATTTTACCACAGTTATTAGCGATGGAATTGGCGCATGGTGTACAGGCCCTAGCGCACTAACAGAACTAGTATCAGTGTTTAACTATTATGGACATATTGGATATCTAGCAGAGGCCGGTGGAAGAATTCGTGCTACCAACGGTAATAGTTCGTATGGCACATATGGAACAGTTGCTGAAGGATATGACACTACCGAAGTCCCGCTAGCCGCAACAGTTAATAATCGTAGCCAACAAGCTCAAATTCAAGCAGCCTTTGCCGGCCAAGCAAATAACAAAATTCTTAGATTAGAATTCTCTAATGCCGGACAAAATTATTCAACAGCAACCTATACATTTAGTGGTGCTGGTACAGGTGCAGTTGCAGTTGCCGATGAGTTTAGAGATGGCGGCATCTTTGAAGCTAGAATTATTGGGCCCACTGATATAACAGCTGGCGGTGCCGGCTACTTAACAGCAGGTAATCAAGCCGGCGGCGGCACCAATACTTACGTTACATTAGCATCAAACGACCAGAACCTTATTTCCACATATTTTGGTATGCGATTAATTATTACTTCGGGTACAGGAGTTGGGCAGTACGGCTATATACAATATTATAACAGTAGTACAAAAGCCGCATATATTAGTAGAGAAAGTTTCCCGCAAGTAACAGTTACCTCTACAAGTAATGCAAACAATTCAGTAACATGTTTATCTACTAGCACTTTACAAGTAGGACAGGCCATTATGTTTGGGCCTAGTACACAAACTACATCAGTAACTGCATCAAGTAGTGTTGACAATAGTCTTACACTAGCAAGTGTATCGGGAATATTTGTAGGAGAAAACATTATATTTGCAGTTAATCCGACATTTAATACTATCTTTGGCGGAGTAAGTCCCGGAACTAGCTATTTTGTTTATGCAATCAACGGATCTAAAATTCAGATTTCAACAGCATTACCTACTAGTTTAGGTGGTACTGGTACTATTTTAAATATCTCTACTTATGCTGGTACTGCTAACATGTTAGCGACTGCTCAGGGAGTAATTGGAACACTTGGCTGGGGAACACCTTATTGGGTCTTGACTAACAATACTCTTACGAATCAAATTACTTTATCTGCGACTGCACCAGGAACATTTACTGGAACAAGTAACAGTACACAGACCATCAGCGGTATTGCCAGCACAGTTGGTATTATTGTAGGTGGCGCTGTAACAGGCCCCGGAATACAAGCAGGTACTACAGTATTAGGTACTGGTATCAGTACTGTTACTTTAAGTCAAGCCACACTAACTTCAGTAACTGGCACATGGACATATGCAGGAGTTCCAGTTCCGGTGTATACCGCCAATGGCAACTCGTACATTGGAGCTGTAGGTTTTGACAATATCCTGCCTGGGCAACCTATTGCACCGGCTCTTGATACAACCACAGTATATTCCATTGAACCAAAAGTAAGTTTTTCATCACCCGGATTTACAGGAACACTACAAGTACTACCATCAACTAGTACTTGGGCCGCAATGATTTATGCATTAGGAACATTTGTTGCAATTGATCAAGTGAGTAGTGTGGCAACATCTACAGACGGTAAAAATTGGCTGGCAGCAACTGTGAATCCCACAGCACTGGCAGCCGGCACAGCGTGGACTTCGTTAGCATTTGGGCAAGGATTTTTTGTAGCAGTCGCAGGCGGCGCATCTTCAAGTAATTTAACAAGTATATCAAATACTGGTGCATCATGGAGTGCAGGTGGCACACTGCCGGTTGCAGCCAACTGGTCAGCTTGTGCATTTGGTAACGGGACATTTGTAGCGATTGCATACGGTAGCACATATTCGGCTACATCAACTAGTGGAACTTCATGGGCTAACGGCGGATCATTACCGACTTCAAGAAACTGGTCTAGTATAGCATATGGATCTATTGGTACATGGGTTGCAGTCGCTTCCGGAACAGCCAATGCCGCTTATTCTACTAACAACGGCAGTCTATGGACACCTTGTACATTGCCAGCTAGCAGTACATGGATATCAGTAACATGGGGTAACGGTAGATTTGTAGCGATTGACCAAACAAATCAATCAGCATATTCCTTTGATGGTATTACTTGGACAATAAACGCTCTACCTAGTACGCAGACATGGACAGCCGTGACATACGGGCAAGGTTTATTTTTTGCAGTTGCGGCCAATACCAGCACAGCGGCCACTAGTCAAGATGGATTATATTGGACCCCGCAGATAATGCCAACAAGTGCTCCTTGGTCAGCTGTAGCATTTGGAAATCCTACAAGCATAGCCGGAGCAGTTACACCAATTTGGACGGCAATTGCCGGTACAGCGTCAAACACTGCTGCCAGTGTACTTACCGGACCAACTACTATTGGACGAGTGATTGTAGCTAATAGCAAAGTCAGTATGGTAAAGATATATGAGCCAGGAGGCGGCTATGCCACTACTCCAACAGTTACTATATATGATCCTAATGCAACACTAGCCGTGACAACTGCATGCCGCACAGCCACAGGAGTATTAGGTAATCCTACATTCCTCAACCGAGGTAATGGTTATCAAACATCAACTACGACAGTTGCAGTCAATGGTGACGGCTATGCCGACCAATTGCAATCTAGTCAGTATCTATATGTCAGTGGGTTGTCACAATCCCCAACTCCGGGAGCGGCCATAACTATCAGCGGAAATAATAATTTATACCGAGTCGTAGTTATAACTCCGTTAGGTAGTGGAAACTATCTTTTCCAAATTGCAGCCGCATTAACAATTAGTCTAGCACCAGTCCACGGGACAACTATTAGTATTCGATTAAAATATAGCCAGTGTAGAATTACGGGGCACGATTTCTTGTACATCGGTACTGGTAATAAAGCACAGACAAACTATCCAAATGTTGACCCATTGACCGCGGCCAGTTATAAACAAATTGCTGAAAACAATAGTGGTCGAGTATTCCAAACATCAACAGACCAGGACGGCAACTTTAAAGTCGGTAATCTGTTTGCAGTACAACAGGCCAGCGGTATTGTAACAATTTCAGCTAATCAATTTAGTCTAGCCGGACTGACAAAATTAGTCATTGGCGGGTTAAGTGCAGGTGCAAACTCTGTGACAATTACTAGTTTTTCAACGGATACATATTTTGTTGCAAATAGTGACACAGTAGTTCCGACACAAAAAGCTGTTAAAGCATACCTAGCACGAAACATTGCCGGTGGCGGATCAAATGCACAAACAGGTGCAGTTATTGCAGGTACGGTAGGACTTGGCGGATCGCAGAAAATATATTCAAGTGTTGGGCAACAGATTTTGATGAAAGCCACGGTGAATATCAAAGGACCAAACGCAGGTATCAACGGTATGATGTTGGCACATTCGTTGTTTGCCAACAGTTTTAGTGCTAATAACTAAAATATAAGATTTTAAATAAACATAAATACAACATAATGAGAATTGGAGCATTGAATGGCTGAATTTAAACTAGGTAGAATTAAGTTCGTATGGCAGGGTAACTGGAGCGCATCCACTACCTATGTAAAAGACGACGTGTTACGCTATGGCGGACAAACTTATATGTGTGTCCTCGGGCATACCGCAACATCCAATTTTTATACAGATTTATCATCCGGTAATTGGCAATTAGTTAGCGACGGCTCTACATGGACTGGTGCCTGGGCTATTAGTACATATTACAAATTACGCGATGTAATTAGTTACGGCGGTCGTCTTTATATTTGTAATACTCCACACACATCGGCAGCCACAACTCTACTGGGATTAGAAAACGATCAAAGCAAGTGGGATTTATATGCTAGTTCGTTTAACTGGGTTTCAGCAGGCTGGGCTGTTAGTACAAAATACAAAGTTAACGATATTGTTAACTATGGCGCAAATTCATATATTTGTAATACTGCACACACATCCGCTAGTACTACTGCCTTAGGTTTAGAAAACGATATCTCTAACTGGGATATTTGGGTTAAAGGTCTTGCTTGGACCGGCAACTGGGCAACATCATATCGATACAGAATAAATGACATTGTATTATACGGTGGTATTTCTTATGTATGTAATGCCGGACACACTTCTGCAGCCACTGCAAGTCTAGGTTTAGAAAATGATCAAAACAAGTGGGACTTTTTACACAAAGGTATAACATATCTAGGCACATGGAGTGGCAGCACAGTTCGTTATAAAATAAACGACGTTGTAAAGTACGGTGCCGATTTATGGATCTGTACAACACAACATACTTCGTCAGCGGCATTTGCCACAGCCAATTGGGCAGTATGGATTGCAGGTTTACAGTTCTATAATAGTTGGTCAAGTGGTACTACATACCAAAACGGAGATATAGTAACCTATGGCGGATATCAATATGTGTCAAACACAGTTAATACTGCCAGCACTCCATCTCCTACATCAAGTGATTGGTCAATATTTACAACTGGATTTACACTATTAGGTGACTGGGTTGGTGCAACATCATATCAAACTGGTAACGTTGTTCGATTAGGCGGATATACTTATGTTGCAACATTAGACAACTCAATACAAACAGTTACAGCAACAGCAACAACTAACACAACTGCGTCAAACACTGCGACATTTGTTAGCGGTACAACAATGACCGCGGCTGGAACTCAAACTGGTACATTCAGTGCAGGTATGACACTATCCGGCGGCAGTATTGCGGCAAATACTACGATTGTAACAGTGAATACAGCTACGATGGCTACTGCTAGTATTACTGGTCAGTCTTTAAATATTGCTGGTGCAATTACCGGAACAATCTCGATTGGTATGGTCGTGACTGGTACTAACATCAGTGCCGGAACTTATATCACCGCAGGTAGCGGTACATCATGGACTGTTAATCAGACTCAATCAGGTGTATCTTCAGTAACAATTACCGGTAAAAGTTTTACAATTAGTTCAAGCCAGGCAGTAAGTTCAACTACAGTTACTGGAAGTATCAATGCTATCACCGTTGGATCAACAGCTAACCTACTACCAAACTTACCCTTAGTGTTTACCGGAACAACTTTTGGTAATATAGTAGCTACAACACAAACCTATTATGTTAGTACTATTATCAGTGCTACTCAATTTACAGTTAGTACAGTTTCAGGCGGTACACCGTTTACAGTAACAACGGCGTCTGGCTCAATGACTGGAACTACAAACCCAAGTCCTCCATTTACTGGTTACTGGTCACGATTGAACAGCGGTATTCGTTGGAACCCATCAACACAAACTTTCTCAGCACTGAGCGGAACTAACGTTGTTGGTTCTGGAACTAGTGCAACGTTTAATGTTATCGTAAGTAATACAAACTATACTGTTACAGTAGCTAGTGGCGGAACTGGCTATGCAAATACTAATACTATCAAGATCTTAGGAACTGCACTAGGTGGCATCAGTCCAGCTAACGATTTATTAATCACAGTTACTAATGTATCGGGTGGCGTAATTCAAACTGGTGGTATTACATCTGTTGGTTATGCAGTAAGCTGGGCATCTTCTACAGCATATGTAGCAGGTGATACTGTTAATTTTGGATCTAACAGTTACATCTGTGTAACAGCACACGTTGCCGCATCAGGCAACAGACCTGACGCAGACACTACTGGTACATATTGGAACGTGTTAGCAGTAGGTTCTATTACCAATGTACTAACTACACAAGGCGATACAATTTATTACGGTGGTGCAGGCCCGGCTCGACTACCTATCGGTACTGACGGACAGGTTTTACGTGCATCCACAGTAGGCGGATCACTTACCCCCCAGTGGGCATATTTTGGAGTTATCAATAACGTAGTGTATGTGGCACCTTCAGGCACTGATGCATTAGGTAATGGTCAAGGACAAACACTTGACAAGCCATGGCAGACTGTTCGATATGCAGCCTTGCAAGTTGAAAACGGTTATCTAAATACCAGCGCACAATTATTATTGGCTAAAAATAAACAGTTCATGATGAAGGAAGTTACAAACTTTATCATCTATAACTATACAGTTACTATCACAGCAACAACAGGTGGCTCACCAGGCACAGGAACCAACAGTACATTTACCTGCAACTCAACAGCTTATTTGTCACTATACATGCCAATGACATTTACTGTTACTGCTGGCGGTGTTACTGCTGGCGTTACATATTATGTTTCAAACATTGTTGATGCGACTCACTTCTCTGTTAGTGCTGCCTATGGTGGAACTACACAGGCATTGTCAGCAACTAGTACAGCAAACACAGCATCACTAGTATACAACTCAACAAAATGCGAGCGTGATGTTGGCCTCTTAGTAGATGCCGCAGTATTTGATATTGGCCACGGCGGTAATCAAAAGAACACCGATGCCGCCAAATCATATTTCAATAGTACTGGCAATCCAATTACTACAACTTTTGGCTATCAAGTTTCACAAAGTGTTACAGCCTACAACTACTTGAAAAATTCATTGTTTGCCGCAGTATTAGGAAATACTGCTCCTAGCAGTAACTATCAAGCATTAAACGGTATTAGTTCAGGCAACCAAGCAAACCAAATTATTGACAACTCATTAACTGCTGAAACAGGATCGTTAGCTGGTGTACAAACAAATTTAAGCATTGTTACAACAGCGTTACAAGCTAATTCAGGAAAAGTGTTAAGTGGAGTTCTTATCGCAGGTACCGCAGGACAACTAACAGTTCCAAGCGGAACATATACCGTTGGTTCATCTATTTTAGTTACTGGTACAAATACCGGTACTGGAACTATTACTAGCAATACAATCTACTATGTTATGGTAGGTGGAACAGCAGTATCAACAATTCAAGTAACAAATAGTTACGCCAATGCTACTTCTAGCCCAACAGTTGCGGGTACTGTGACTGCGGTTGGTGTAGGTGGAACAACTACCGGATTAACATTTACATTATTCCCAGGAGTAACAGTATCAGCCGCGCAGTTACCACAAACAACCATCATGGCCAAGACCGGCAACTACAGCGAAATCCTTCCAATCGTTGTTCCAGCTAATACCGCTATTAGCGGTGACGAACTTCGCGGCACAGTGATACAGCCAGCCGGTGCAGTTGCTGCCTTAGTAAATGATAAACCAAAATCAGTTACAGCCCTATTACGCACTAAAGCATTGTTAAGTAATTTAGTTTCAAATACATCAATCACACCTACTAGTGGAAATACTGCAAGTCAAGTTACTAGTCTTCCAGCAGGTGATGCAGGAAGTACAGCGGCAGCAAACAGTGTGATTAATAGTACAACGCTGATGTCTAACATTTTTAGTAATGGATTAGCTTTAGCACCAGCATACTCATTCACTAACCCGACAGGTTACAATACAAGTTTCTTAGTTGGTTACGGTGATGCTAAAGCACAAATTGTACAAAATTACAATTATATTAAAGCACAAATTAGTCAATACATTTACAACAATTACCTATCAGTATACAATGCAATAGACGTATCTATTTGCCAACGTGACGTAGGTTATGTTTTAGATGCATTATTACACGATATGACATACGGTGGTAATACACAGACTAATATTGCTGGTAGTGCTTATTACTCATACGGTGTACTAACAGAAGCCGCAACAGAAAAAACCGCCACAATTGCAGCCTACGGACAGTTAAAAACTATCATTGGACAAATTGCTACTGGCACTTTAGTAACATCTCAAACAGCAACTAATGCCAGTATTACTGGTTATATCGTTGGAACAGCATTGAATGTAAGTTCAACAGTATCTGGTACTATCCAAGTTGGACAAATAATTACTGGTGCTGGTATTGCTTCAAATACTATTGTTACAGCCTACAACTCAATTAATTCTAACTGGACAGTTAGCATTAGTCAAACAGTTGGATCAGTTGGATCGCCAATTGCAATTGCAGGTGCATACCCAACACAAGTAACAACTGGAACTGCTGGTTCTTCTATTGCAGGAGTTTTTGCACAGTCTAGAGTTCAAAACGTTGTTGATTGGGTTACTAATGCTGCCGCAACTAGCACCGTAGTAACTACAACCGGTAGTACTATTGGACCATCAAGCACTACATTAACAATTGGAACCCTAGTAAGCGGTACAATTGCTGTTGGACAGTTAGTAACTGGGGCAGGCGTTGCCGCTGGAACTTATATTACTGCAAATCTTTCAGGATCTGGTAATGGTTCAACATGGACTGTGAGTGTTAGTCAAACAGTGGCTAGCAGTGCAATTGGAACACAGGGTGCATTTACACCAAATGACGCAGGTACTGTAGCACTAAGCAGTTCTAGCTTACAGACAGCGTTCAATGCGTTACTAAACAAGAAAACAGAAATTCAAAGTGATACAACTGTTTGGGTACAAAAATATTTCCAAGCATTAAACTTCAATACTGCAACTTGTTATAGAGATGCTGGCTATATTGTTGATGCGTTAGCATATGACCTAGTATTAGGTACTAACTTTAACAGTATAACTGTTGCTAAATCATATTATCGTGCAATTACTAGTGCTCAAACAGTATTATTAAATCAAACACAAGCAGAACTTGGTGCTATTGGATTTATTGGATACAAAGCAAAATTAATTGCTGCCAGTGGCGCAGCCGCACAAGCAAGTGTGATGATTGATGATATTGTGTCTACCATTTATGGTCAAGTAACTACTACCGCAACTGCATTTAATTCTTCAGGCAACGTAGTAACACTTGCATCAACTGCAGGTGTTTATGTCAATATGCCAGTAGTGTTTACTAGCGGAAGCCAAGGCGGTACACAACAAAATCAAACTTATTGGGTCTTGAGCGTTAATACTACAACTAATCAGATTACAATTACAGCAACGTACGGAAGTGTTAGTGCGGTTACGTTGACAACTGCGGCAAGTACTAGCGTAGCAGTGACTATTGGTGCTGTTGTACAAACACACGGCACTTTAACATATGACAACACACTATCTACAATTAACGGTGCTGAAATTATCAGAGCTAACATTAATTTCTTAGCTTACGAATCTGTTGCATATGTTAATGCAAGCTACGGCGGCACTGTATCAGGTACAAACAGTACCGGATACCTTATCACAACAACAGGTAATCACAACTTTGTTGTAGGCGATCCTGTAACGTTTACTGGAACCGTAGGAATTAGTAACATTGTTGCCGGTAATACATACTATGTGTTAGCTGCCGGTTTAACTTCAACATCATTTGCTGTTACCTCAACACAATTTAGTTTAGTTCCAACACAAGTAGCAACAGCTACTCTAGGTAGTTTAACTGTTAAGTATGCATACAGCGTACCAGCTTGCATTAGAGATACTACATCATACTTAAATGCGATTGTTTATGATTTAAACTTCCCAGGTAATTATAAAACTCAACGTTCTGCACAGTTATATAACAACGCTGTAGGCGGATCAGTAAAAGAAAACATGTTCTTATTACGTAACGGTACTGGTTTAAGAAACATGACAATGACTGGCTTAACTGGAACACTAGGCGCTGCCAATGCTTACGGAACAAGACGTCCAACAGCCGGCTCTTACAGTTCTTTAGATCCAGGGTTTGGTCCAAACGATGCAAACGCATGGATCTACGCACGTAGCCCATACACACAAAACTGTACTATGTTTGGTTATGGTTGTGTTGGTATGAAGATTGACGGAGCACTACACGCTGGCGGTAACAGAAGTATTGTTGCTAACGACTATACAACAATTCTAAGCGACGGTATTGGCGTATGGTGTACTGGTTCAAGTTCATTAACTGAGCTAGTTTCAGTGTTCTGTTATTACGGCTATGCTGGATACCTAGCAGAACTAGGTGGACGTATGCGTGCCACAAACGGTAACAGCTCATATGGTACATACGGTACACTAGCTGAAGGAGGCGATACTTATGAAGTTGCAGTAACTGCCGCGATTAACAACCGTTCAGGTCAAGCAACTGTCTCTAACGTGTTTACTGATAGTACAAATGCTATCTACCGCATGGAATTTTCTAATGCCGGTTCAGGTTATAATACAGCTACATGGTCTATTGGTGGTACTGGATACAATGCCACAGTTGTTGCTAACGAATTCCGAGATAATGCAGTATTTGAAACACGACCACTAACTGGCGGTGCAAACTATGTAACACAATCAAATGTGGCCCAAGCTGGTACGTTATATCAGATCAACTTGGCAGCTACAGATAGTGCCATTAGTGCGGCATATATTGGTATGAGAATATTGCTAACAGGCGGTACAGGTAACGGACAAGCTGGTTATATTGTTAATTATAACTCAGGTACTAAACTAGCTAACGTTGCTAAAGAAAGTTTTACCACAATAGTGGTAAACAGTTGTACAACTTCAGTGTTTACTACAACAACTAATACAAGCACTTTGTATGCCAACATGCCGATATATTTTAGCGGTGCAAGTACATTTGGAGGCGGCAACATCACACCATTGACTACAGTTTATTATGTTATTGGTGCTAGTCTTTCAAGTAACGGTACAACATTCTCAGTAGCGTCAGCAAGCGGAAGTTCATCACCTGTAGTATTAACATCAGGTAGCGGTACTATGACGATCAATGCCGCAGGATGGGATCACGTAGTTCCCGGAACTACCAATGCTACTAACTTAGATTTAACAACGACATATATTATTGAACCACGAGTGGTTGCTAGTGCTCCGGGATTTGTTCCATCAATTGGAACTCAAGTACTTAATTCTGCAGGTTGGGCTGATGTTGCCTACGGTGATACTACAGTTACATACAACTCTGTATCTGGAACTATTGGACTAGGAACTGGAACATTAAGCAGTGGTTCTGGAGCAACATTCAGCATTGTTCGAACAGGTGTTGCTTATGCAATTACAATTACAACCGGCGGAACATTATACACTATCGGTAACACTATTACTATTCCTGGTACAAGTTTAGGAGGTGTTACACCGGCCAACAACCTAGTAGTTACAATTACAAATGTAAACACTGGTACTGGCGCAATTACTAACTTTACCTATACCGGTGTAGGTTCAGGTGGTTATTATGTTGCTATCACTTCTAATGGTAATGCAACACAATATAGTAGCGATGGTACATCATGGACTACAGGCGGTACACTTTCATCTAGTACAACATGGACTGCTATTGCATACGGTGCCGGAGTATGGGTTGCTATTGCCAAAGGCGGCACGCTTTCAAACTACGCTACAACACCATTAACATGGCAAGCGAGTAGTGCAATGCCAGCCACAGCAAACTGGAGCGCAATTGCCTACGGTAACGGCAGATTTATGGCAGTTGCATCAGGCAGTGCTAATGCGGCTTACAGCACAGTTGGACAAAACTGGACTAATACCAATGCCCTGCCATCCGGTGCAAACTGGAGCGGTGTAGCATACGGTGGTACAATCTGGGTTGCTATTTCAGGCGGTGTAGCAGGCTCAACAGCGGCAGCATCAAGTGCAGATGGCACAACATGGACTGCTAGAACATTACCAAGTTCACAAAACTGGACCAGTGTAACATACGGTAAAAACATATTTGTAGCTGTAGCGGCATCAACAACTGCCACAGCTTACAGTATTGATGGCATTACTTGGAAGAGTTCAGGTGCAGGTATGGGAGTTAACTTGCCTTGGAGTAGAGTTAAGTATGGTCAAGGTTTATTCTTGGCAGCTCCTGCTTCGCAAAATCAAAATATTACAGCAACTACAAGTATTACTGCAACATTTTCGGGATATATCAGTGCAGTAACAGGTACAAGTGGAACAACAGGCACAGTTCTAACAGTAACAGGTTCAGTAGTAGGAACAATTGCACTTGGTATGAACCTTAGCGGCGGCGGAACACAAAACGGTACTTATATTTCATCATTAGGAACTGGCACAGGCGGTGTGGGTACCTACAACGTAAGCATTACTAACAACGTTGGCACAACTGGAAGTCCTCAGGCATTTGTTGGCGTAAACAATTTAATCACAGTAAGTTCTACTACTGGTGTTGTTGCTGGCGAAACATTTATTCCAACAGCAGTTACACAAACTCCTACAGCTACAGCTACAACAAATGCTACAGCTACTGGTAGTGCAAGCACTATTGCAACTAGCGTGTTAACAGTTGGCGGCACAATATCTGGTACATGGGCCGTTGGTATGGTAGTAACAGGTAGTGCAAGCATACCAGCTGGCACTTACATTACTTCGTTAGGAACAGGCACAGGCGGAGCTGGTACATATAACCTAAGTACAACTCCTGGAACAGTTGCATCATTTGCGGCAACTGGTACACTAAATTCAATAACACTATCTAGTGTTGCTGGCTTAGTACCTGGAGAAAGTTTTGTTACTACATCGACACAAACAGCAAGTACTGTGGTTTCTACTGCGGCAGGCACAAGCATTACGCTTGCTAACTCATCAACATTTGATGTGGGCGAACCTGTTGTGTTCACAGCCGCTACATTTAATCCTGTATTACTTGCAGCCGCTACGGGTACAAACTTGTTAACAGTTAGTAGCACAAGCAATTTAGTTGTAAACCAATCTATTGTGTTTACAGCAGTTACTCAAACTACAACAGCAACAGCAACAACATCTGCAACAGCAACTATGACTGGTAGCACTATTGGTGCAACTGGTATTTTAACTGTAGGCACACTAACAGCTGGCAGCTTATCAATTGGTATGGTACTAACTGGCGGAAGTATTGGCGCAAGTGTCTACATTACCGGTAACTTATTAGGTAGTGGTAGTGGATCTACTTGGCAAACCAACACAACTACTACCCAGACCAGCACCACAATTACTGGCACACTAAGTTCTGTAACAGTTGGTTCTACGACTGGCATGGTTGTTGGTGAAACTTATACTTCTACCGCGGTTACAGCAAGTACAACAGCCACTCAAACAACAACAACAAGTGCCGTGATGGCTAATAGTAGTATCACTAGTGGCATTCTAACAGTTGGTACAGTATCAAGTGGTATTGTTGTAATCGGTATGGCACTGAGTGGTTCTGGTGTAACTGCTGGAACATACGTTGTTGCTAACATTAGCGGTAACGGAACTAGTGCTGGTAGTCAGTGGGCTGTGAGTTCTTCACAAACAACCAACGTCAGCACAACTACTATCACTGGTACAAGTTATATTGTAACAGTTGCTAGTAACAGTAACATGGTAGTTGGGCAATCATTTGCTACAGGATCATCAGGTGCATTTGGTAACTTGGCTAACAGTGCAACCTACTACATTTTAACAATTAACAGTACATTTATTACAATCAGTGCTACACCGGGCGGAGCTCCGTTTGTGTTAATTAACGCAAGCGGAACTGTGGCAATCACAGCAGGCGCTGCCTTAGGCGGATTAGTTAGCGGTAGCACATATTATATCTTGACAATTCCAACTTCAAGTACACTCACATTAGGTGCTAACTACGGTTCAAATCCAGTAAGTTTAATCAACGGTGTGGGTAGCTGGAACGTAACAACTGGACAAACATTCAGTTCAGTCACAGCTGGAACTACCTACTATATTACCCAAGTTAACAGCGGTTCTAGTACTATACAAATTTCTGCTACTGTAGGCGGCTCGACTCTAAACTTAACCACAGCGGCAGCAGGAGCATGGACTTCAGTTGCAGGTGGAGTATTAGGCGGCATAGTATCCGGAACACAAACTTATTATGTGTTGACTAATAACACAGGCACTGGTGTGATCACAGTAGCTACTAGCTATGGCGGTTCAGCAGTAACATGGGCACTCGGGGCAGGTGCTTGGGCGGCAGGCGCAGGTGTAAGTTTAGGCGGTCCTGTGGCAACCACTGGGCAGGTAACCGCAGTTGGTGTAAATAACGGTGTAATCACTACTACACAGACTGTGTCAGCTTTGGGTATTAGTGTCGGTTCTATGATTTATTTTACCAACGGTAGTGGTACTGTATTTGGCGGCCCAACAGCCAACACACTATACTATGTAAATAGTGCAAGTACTAATAGTGTAACAGTAGCTACCTACTCAGGCGGTGCCGGAACTGGAACTGCTTTCACATCATGGGCCGGCGGTACTGGTACTATGAATATTAACGTTGTTAGTTCTGGACTGATTACTGGCGTACCTTATTACATTTTAACAGTTGGCTCTAATTATGTTACAGTTGGCTCAACTTTTGGAACAGCTCCTGTACCAATAACTACAAGTACTGGTGATTCTTGGTCCACTGCATGCGGTACATTCTTCGGTAATTTGGTATCCACAAGTACCTATTATGTTCAACAGGTATTCTCTGGTACAAATCAGTTACAGGTTTCACAAACATCCACTGGCTCTTCATTCACACTAGTCAGTGGTGCAGGTGGCTGGACTTCAACGGCAGGTGCTGCCACTCAAGTGTCTGCATCAAATGACGGCATTAATTGGGTTGTACAAAACTTAACATCAGTTGCATCATGGCCTGCTATTGCATTTGGTAACCCTAGTTCAGTTCCGTTGTGGGTTGCATGCTCGTTGAATACTACAATCTTTAATAAGATTGTCACAGGAGCAACAGCAACACTACGTTGTAAAGTAAGTGCAGGAGCAATTAGCGAATACCGACTGATTGAGCCAGGTAGCGGGTATTCAAGTGCCCCGTTGCTTACAATTACTGATCCTAATCAAACTAGTCCAGCAACGCAAAGTACCCGAGTAGGTGTAGGTGCTATTGCAAACCCAATGTGGACTAATAGAGGATTGCAGTACGCAACTGGTACTGCTACTGTTTCGGGTAACGGATACGCTGATTCATATCAAACTACATCCTATATTAACATATCTGGATTGTATGTTACTCCAACAGCCGGCGCAAATATTCAAATTGCAGGTAACGGATCATACTATAAACTAGTACAGGTATCTAACTTGTTAGGAACAGGCCCTGGCCTTGCACCTTATACTGCGGTATTCCAAATTAGTCCATCATTTACATCAGCTAATGCACCAGTGCATGGCTCAGCAATGACACTAAAATTGAAATATAGTCAGGTACGTTTAACAGGACACGACTTCTTAAGTATCGGTACTGGTAATCAAACCACAACTAATTACCCGGGTACACCTTTACAAGCAGCCAACCCAACTCTACAAACAGTAGGGAACGGTGGCGGTCGTGTGTTCTATACAAGTACAGACCAGGACGGTAACTTCCAAGTTGGTACATTATTCAGCGTTCAACAGGCAACTGGTGTAGCAAGTATTAACGCCGATGCGTTTAACTTAGCTGGATTGAACTCATTAACACTGGGTTCTATATCGTTGGGTTCTAGTAATGCAACTATTACGCAGTTCTCAACAGACCCGTATTTTACAGCCAATAGTGACAACGTTGTACCAACGCAAAAAGCTATTAAATCATACATTAGTAGCCAAATTGGTGGCGGTTCTAGTGCTTTGAACGTAAATACACTAACGGCAGGTGTGATTTATATTGCAGGAAATACAATTTCGACTACAACGCAAGTCCAAATTTTAGTGCCTGCTACTATGAACTTCACCGGAGCAGGAGCAGGTATTAATGGAATACCGCTAGCAATGAACTTTTTATTATTAAATTAACGGAGAAATAAAACATGGCAACAGGAAGATTAGGATACGCTGACTTATCAGCGACAACCTGGACCGTAGTATATACAGTTCCAACAACTACGTTTACAGTAGCTACTTTAAACATTGTTAACAGGAGCAATTCGGCAATAGCAACGTCTGTGGCAATATCCACTTCTACTACGCCAGTTGCCGGAGAGTACATTGAATATCAGTGTGAAATTTTACCACGCGGTGTTCTACAATTAACTGGTCTAGTACTAAACGCAGGCATTAACATACTTTGCTGGTCAACAACTGCAAACGTTGGTGCAATGGCGTTTGGAATTGAGACTTCAACGGCATAAATACACTGATAAAGGAATATTCATATGGGACGATATATTACAACAGTCGGAACTGCAGGAACCGTAACTAGGATTAATGCTGGTACAACTTACCAATCATTGGTTAACGACAGGATTCTTTGTACATCAGGCGGGCAAACAATTACATTGCCTTCCTACACTACTTGCCTAGACGGCGATAGTGTGCAAATCATCGATGTTAACGGTAACTTTGCAAGCTCAAACTGCACAGTTGCAAGAAATGGAGCAAACATCCAAGGCTTGGCACAGGACTTAACTATTAACGTGGCTTATGTTACAGTAACTTTGCTTTATAGTACTGCGGCTGGCTGGATTATTATTAAATAAAGAGAAAGCAATATGTCAAATTTAAGAGACTTGCTTCCTACAACATCACCCAGTACTAACTATAAACAGCAGGTTGTTAGTGTGTACAACACTAACATTGACTCTGTATCTAATGGCGGTGCGTGTTGTTGTTGGATAGTGCCAGTAGGTACTACCTGGGCAGTATTTGAAACATGGAGTGGCGGTGGCGACGGAGCTGGCGCATGTTGCTGTATGGGTCCTTACTGGGGTCCTGGAGGCGGCAATTACTCTAAAAAATATCTTCCTGTAACTGCCGGATGTTATTTCATCCTATGCGGCGGTGGATCAGGTTGTTGCGCCCAACAATGTTGCGGCACATGTGGATTGTCAAGTTTTGCGCTTTGCCAAAACTACACTAACGTAGCATACTCATGCGGTGGATACATGGGATGCGTGTTGTGTTTCAGAACATATATGGGATGTACTGGTATTTGTATACCTAGTTGCTCATATGGTTGCTACTCACTTAACTACGATCTCACAATGCCATCAGTATCAAGCCCAAATAAGGTAAGTAATTACTGCTGGAGTAACCAGTGGGAATGGTCACATGGTGTTTCAAAATACGGCAATTACAATCGTCAAGGTATGGATTATTGCTTGACCAGTTTAACAATTCAAGGCCGCTCAATGATGTGCGGTGCAAAATGGCCAGGCGGCGCAGGTAACAGCGCAACAGCTTGCGGCGGCGGATGCTGTTGGGGTGGTTGGGGTGCAGGCGGCCTAGCTATGGTAACATACGGATAAAAAGGATATAAAATGGACCAACAAGAAAAAGAGAATTTTGAGAATCCCCGAGTTGAGGTAAAATTTACCTATGACATCGCTGACCAATATCTCTATCAAACAAACACATTAAAGAAAACAGCTGAATGGACTTATAAAGGTCCAGAGCACTTATGGATCTTTATTGATAAAGCTACAATGAAAATTTCTAGTCGCTATCACTATACTCTAGCTGATGATGGTCATTTAGTTCCATGTCCAGATGATATGATTAAAGTAGAATTAGATGCTAAAAAATATCCTTGCATTGCCAGCTTAATCCACATTGAATATGTCTATGCTGATTTGCCACACACTGTAGAGCAACTTCCAGAAGGATATACTTATGGTCACCCAGACCCTATTCCGCCATGTCACACTTATGAACTAACTGGAATTGAATGGGATGCTGACAAGCAAGAGTTTAAAAAGCCTTATCCGTGGAAGGAAGCACACATGGACTGGGAAACATTGACTAAAGCTCGTGATTCGATTCTCAAAGGTACTGACCAGTCATTCCATCAGGCTACTGATCCAGTTATCAAACAAAAGTTATCAGAGTATCGTCAAAAATTACGCGACCTTCCAAAGACATTCGCAGGGATTGATCCATGGAAAGTTCCATTTCCAGCAAATCCAACCGATGTGGTAATGCCAACTAACCCGGGCGACCTTGGTCCTCAACTATAATCCGGAGAATATTATAATATGAGTTCCTTAACACAGTTTTTCCCAGACAGCAGATATACATTTAATATTCCGCAAACCTTTGGTCAGTTATATGTTTATAACGGCAACACTGGTAACGCGGTACAAGACGGCGGTAGATGTTGTTTGTGGGTAGTTCCAGCCAACGTAGTTTGGGCTAAATTTGAACTCTGGGGCGCAGGTGGTGACGGCGGCGGAGCCTGTTGTTGCCAACAACCAAGTCAAGGCGGAGGCTCGGGAACTTATGCTCGAAAAACTATTCGAGTTGTTGCAGGGCAATGTTATGTGATTTGTGCAGCCGGCTCGGGATGCTGTGCTCAAGATGCCAAGGGTACTAACGGATTCCCAAGTTTTGCACAAGGTGCTGGTACAGTTACCTATGCATTAAATCTATGCGCAAGCGGCGGCTACGGCGGCCAGAGCTGTTGCTGGGCCGCCATTGGCGGTAACTATCACTGTGCTACCAACGTTTGCGGATGTGCATGTGGATATGACCTAGCAATTTGCGGAGTTACTGGTGCCGCCCACGAAGGATGGTGTGGATACGACACTTGGCACATGATGGGATCACCTACTTATATTGGTGCTGGTACACGTACATCATTTACAACATGTGGCGAGTCATGGATGGGTTGCGCAATGAGCGGTAACTTTAACGCTTGGCCCGGCGGAGGCGGCGGCACAGCTATTAGTTATGGCGGTTGTTGCTGGGGTGGTTGGGGATCCGGCGGCCTAGTTCAAGTAACTTACAAATAAGGCGCAAATAACTATGTCAGATTTAAGATCATTAATGTACACGCTGAATTATCCCGGCGGAACAAATTACCCTACAGAAATTCTAGTATACAACACTAGCGTTAACTCGGGATCAAATGGTGGACAATGCTGTAACTTTGTAGTGCCAGCTGGGTCAACTTTTGTTACATTTGAAATGTGGGGCGGTGGTGGTGGTGGATCCGGAGCATGTTGCTGTATGCAGTCATGGCCAGGCGGCGGTGGAAGCTATTCAGTTAAGACAGTATACAGCTCTGCGCTAGCAGGATGCTCATACACTGTATGCGCGGCATCAACAACTTACCAATCAGTTAACTGTATCGGTTGCGGCGGCTATACCAGTTATGTAACAGGTTATGGACTAAGTAACTTCTGCGCTAACGGCGGATCATACGGCAATGCAACTTGCTGGTTATACTATTCTTGTTACACCTGTAATACAGAATCGCCATACTGCTGTTGTGCTTATGGCGGAGATGTAAATATTCACGGAATTAACAGTAGTTATACTGGTAGTACATGGTGCGCACAGTATCCACAACAACATGCTCACACAGCTCCGGCAGCACAGTCTGGACCGTTTTACGGACCAGGCGGCTGTATTAACGGAAGCCAGCAAAGTAATGGTTGCGGCGGCTGGTTTGGTTGTACGCCATTCCCAGGCGGCGGAGGCCTAAGTGCTCAAGCACACGGTGGAAACTGTTGGTGCGGCGGCATGGGTGGCGGCGGCTTAGTTTCAATTACATACGGATAAAAACATGGCAGATTTAAGCAAAAATACAATTATCGAAAAAACATTCACGTATGATGTGCCAGACGATTATCTAAGTACAGAACGTACTTTAAATAAAACAGCAACCCATACGTATACGGGCCCAAACAAAATTTGGGTATTCATAGATAACGAAACAAACAAATATGTGGGCCCGTGGCTTACCGAAGCAGAAGATGGTGCTGATGTTCCAACTCCATTGCATAAAACTAAAGTAATGGTTGACTGCGAAACTGATCCTATCATTTGTCAAATTATCGGTGCAGATATACTTCATCGCACACCGTATGATGATCTCGAACAACATTCGGAAACATTACCATGCGGTAGTGTCTATACTCGTGTAAAAGATACTCCACCAGATCACACACATGATCATGAAGAGCTAGAGTGGAGTTCGGAAAATCAAGGTTGGATTTTACCTGGATTTAGAGAGCCGCATGTTACATGGCATGATCTTAGAAAATGGCGTAACGGCGCATTAGGAGCAACTGATTCATTGGTACCTGATGATGCACCAGAAAGCCACACTGCACCTTGGGTAGAATTCCGACAGAAACTACGCGACATGCCACAAGTACACGGTGCTGTTAACGTAGAACAAAATGCAGATGTTAGTGCGACAGGCCCTGCTAATACTCCGCATCAATATGTTATTAAAATGTATGATGTTACCGGTATCAAAGCCGGCATGTGGGTAAGCAATAGTGACTGGCAACTACAAAATACATTATTCGAACCTGCGTCAATTACTACTGTAGTAAGTGTTGACCCAGCTACCAAGTTAGTTACGTTGAGTACACCTATTATACGTCAAGTTGAAGAAACAAATAAAACAATTAAGTTCCACGGTGAACCTACAACACCTGCGTTTAAGTGGCAACCAATACCAAGCCCAGACGGCACGTTTGGTACGTAAGAAGACAATAAAAAAGCACCCTAGGGTGCTTTTTTTAGTTTGCTACTTTAAGTAACTTGCCTAATTCCGGCAAATACAAGTATTCAATATCACTGCGCACTAGTGTATCAACAGCATCATCTAGTGTTTCTACTAGTGGATCTCCACCTAGGTTAAAACTAGTATTAAACAAGATAGGAACCCCTGTCCGATCATAGAACGCTTTGATCAAATCATAATAATGACCGTTTTCTTCTTGAGTAACAGTTTGTATACGGCATGTACCGTCAACGTGAATAATACTTGGGATCTTTTCTGCAACGCCATCTTGACAATTTACAGCATACATCATGTATGGACTATCTGCCATTCCGCGTAGATCAAACCAATCATGCACATGATCTTGTAGAATAGATCCTGCAAACGGCCGGAAGTATTCACGATGTTTAACTTCGTTAACAAAGTCTTTGCCATCTTCGTAAGTTGGATTAAACAATATACTACGATTACCTAATGCACGTGGCCCGTTTTCACTGCGTCCTTGATAAAAACAAACAATGTTCTTATTCAACAACAACTCAACAATATCATCGTTAGTCGCACCAGTAATTTCAACACCGGTATCTGCGTACTTGGCCAGGTCATCAGTAGTATAATCATATTTAAAACCTAGATACAATCTATTTTTAGTATAATCAATATTGCTGTCCTGATCAATGATATCTTTGTAATACAACAATCCAGCACCAATAGCAGTTCCGGCATCATTGCTGATAGGTTCTACATAGATGTTAATGCCTTCTTCTTTTAATGCTTCTAAATAATGATAGTTAGCAACACAGTTCAACCCATAGCCGCCACTAATTACAACATTCTTTTGACCAGTTTTTTCAACAGCCATGCGGATCAATCGAACTACCTGTTCTTGAGTTTGTGTTTGGCAAGCATATGCCAAGTCTCTACGATTTTCTAATTGTGTAATATCTTTATCAACACTGTCTAAGTACGGGAATAAACCATAGTTTACTTGAGCACCATTAGGATATGTAGGTACAATGAGATTACGATTGGCTAAAGGAAAGATACTTGAGTCGTCGAACAACTTAGGAATCTTTGAGTTTTCTTTCCCATATGGAAATAATCCCATGGTTTTACCTGCTTCGATAGAATCCCAACCGCAATATCTAGTAACAGCTTCATACACTTTAGTAATACCAGCACGATCTGTAATCAATGCTTCGTGTGTATATCCAGGCTCATCTTGCGGAGTGCTGTCAAAGTTTTCAATGAATGTACCTTGCAATGGTCCACGCAATCCAATGTGTTTGTATACTGTTGTGAACTTTGCAGGATAAGAACAGTCATAAATTGATTCAGTTTCCCAGCCAATAACTTGTTCATTGTTGATCATTAATGGTATAAATGTACCAGCACCGTCAACAATTAAGGCAGCGGCTTCGTCAAAACCTGAACGATAAAATGCACAAGCCGCATGCAATTTGTGGTGTATATGACTCATGTCGACAACCTGCGGATGATCGTAGGGATTTTCATGGCGACTGATAAGTCCTAATTTCCTAGCAAGTCCGGTATAGATATCATCACCACTAAAGTCAATACGACCAGCAGTTTCACTTAACTTTTGAGTGTGTGCAATCACTAGATAATCAATTTTATCAGTGTAATCTAGAATCTTTAGCATGGCAGCCAACGGCCCACCGTCATACTTTTTACGGCTTAGGCGTTCTTCCTCAATGCTAAAAATAATTTCGCCATTTTTAAGCAAGCATACACTGCCGTTGTGACCACGGGCTATCGCGGCAATCCAAATATCTTTGTTGTTCATAATTAATCCTTGTTTAAAAACCTTCTGAGGGAAACGGCCATCTAAGTGTGCGCTGGGCGGAAGCCGGAAATCCCATTCTCTTTGCTAGATTAAGCTCAAATAAATTCTTATTAAACCTAAACTTCTTTTGTAATGCATCTACACTATCAGCAATTTCCCAAGAAGTTTTCATAGTTGCATCACTCAATTGTAACTTCTCTTTCAACTGATTGTCAAGCCACATGGCGTGTTGTCGTGTACTAGGATGTGTATCATAAAATGTTTTACCTTTTTTTCTAGTATCATCAAACTGAAACGTAAGTTCTGCATGTTTTTGTGCAAATAGCTCCAGAGGCTCTAACCAGTGTTCCTGATTGTCGCCCCATATGGGTTTGTCGTATACACACATTTCTGGAATTTTACGCCATAGCACATGTAGTATCTCTTTATCCCTAGGGGTTAAAAAGCCAGTGTCTTCACCAATTCCGTCATTGTCACGGATGTCAGCACCTATATTTCTAATATCACCAATGCTGGTCATATACCAATCGGCACCTGTAGATTTCAATAATCCCTGGGTCAGCAGTATATGATTAAGAGTATGCATGATCCAAGCAGGCTCGAAAAAGAAAGTTTTAATCCACTCTAGTGTGTATATTTTTTCATTAATATAATTAAAAATACTACCACAAGTTTGCCAGCCTGGGTATTTGCTAACTGTGGGATTTTGGTGCCACCAATCATTGCGCAAGTGGCTGGACCATTGCACTATAACAGTATCGCCCGGCCCAAAGTTATACTTGGCATGAGCTTCGGCGACTCGTTCTGCAATGGCACGATTACCTAGGCCACTCATGCCCCAATTTTTATGCAGTTTGTAATTCATACCAGCGAGATCTGCCCAAGTAGGCCAGCTGTAACTGGTGTAACTACATCCAAATGTAAAAAGTCTTGACATATATTAAATCCCCATGTACGGCAAGTTCCAGTATTGCGACAGCATACTATCACAAGTTTTAAGATCTTGTGCTAATTCTTTAGCTTTATCTGTTAGTGAAAACCAAGGAGCATATAATTCAGCGGTATTATCAGTTAGATTTAACTCGGGTCTAATAACTTCTGTAACATAGGCCGCATGTTGCTTTGGACTAGGATGCAATTCTGGAAACACTAATCTAGGACTGTTTACATCTTGAAAACTCCATTGCAGTTCTGGAAACTTATTCCATACATAGGGTCCTATACTAGGTAGCCACATTTCTGCATTGTTGGTCCAAATTGCATCTTTATAATCCCATACTGATTCATACTTGGGATCTTCCCACACACTATAACCTGCTGTGGCTTTGTTGATGTTTTCGCCATGCATGATGCCAATGTCTGTACCTAGCGCATCAAGATCTGCCATGCTAGTCATGTACCATTTACATCCAGTAGATTTTAACAGTCCTTGTGTTAACAAGATGTTGTTAAGTGTGTGTAAAAAATATGATTTTTCGTCGAAGAATTGATTGATCCATTGATTATCATAGATAGTGTTGTTGATGTAGTTGAACATACTGCCACCAGTTTTCCAGCCACCTTGTCCTACAAATGGTCCAGACTGCTGATAATTTATTCGCCTGCGCTCAGTATGATAGTCGTTGCGTAGATGACTGGACCATTGAACTATGACTACATCATCAGATGTAAATTTATTTTTAACATTACATTCAGCGACTCGTTCTGCAATGGCACGATTTCCTAAACCAAGATATCCCCAATTTTCATGCTGAGTAAACTCAAGGCCTAAGAAATCTGCCCAGCTGGGCCAGGCGTAATGTGTGTAACTACACCCAAACGTAAACAGTCTACTCATGCTTCTTTTGGCATTTCTTTTTTGCTGGCAATTTGTTTAACTTCGATCGGGCCTTTGATTGCCGTTTGACTCCAAGTTTTAATGCCGTTTTGAACAGACTTAACAATGGCATCTTCTACTTTTTCATTCATACGCATGATACCGTCATTGCCGCGATCAGCAACTTCGTCCATGGTAATTCTGATAGGACTATATCTGCGCATATCACCGCCCATATCAAGTACATCAAACTTGTTGTATTGTGGATAAGTTACATTGATATCAAAAGTCGATCCTAATACAACGGTAGCTGGGCGATCAAGAGTATACGCCAAGTGTTGTCCCACGCTGTCACAACCTAAGAAGTAATCAGCGTTACCAATAACTGAGCACCACTGGCGTAGGCTAACATTTTGTGGGTGTGCTACTGGATCTTTACAACCATGTTTTTGGAAATCAATACCAATTTCACTCATCATTATAATCCCGTAGTTCTTTTGCAACTTTTTAACAATATTAAGAACGTGCTCGCCTTCAAAACTTCTACCAGAAGTATCAAATATAACGCCACCTTCGGAGTGTGTACCACGACCAAATGGTTGAAATACAATGATTTTGTCTTTTTTAGTTTTTTCACGGACTTCTTTTACTAGACTATGACCTAAAAATAGCTCTTCATTTGACAATCTAACATTGGGTCTTGGTAATTCACGGACTCCTTTGTTGTTAATAGCAATATCGAATGCCTGCGCAATACTACATTTTTGATTGTAGTATTCCCAAACTCTATAAGGTTCAGGGGTTACTAATTCCATATTAATGAGTTTTTCTTCGAATAAGTTTTTGTGCCAATGATCGTAGGCTCTGGGATGTAGTAGCGGGTGCCCTTTATAAAAATCGGTGCCACCTTCGCAAACAATGATAAAATCATTGCCGTTTTCTTCTGCGTATTTTTCAAGGGCTGGAATTGAACATAGTGTTCTGCCGGCTCCACCGTTGATAAAAAAGGCCTTTGCTCTTTGAGTCATAGATAGTCCTATAGTGAAATATACAGTAATTTAGCATATTTTGCGGTTGCGAGCAAGAGTTTTGAAATAGCTAAATATACATAATGGCTAAAAGCATGTACATTCTGGTTAATCTATGTTAAATCTAACTACTTATTTTTCACAAGGCCCACAACATTCGTTATCGTTGTTGCCCGGATCTAATTTCTCTTACAAGGGAAATAGAACATTGCTCCCATCGGTTTCAACATCTATCGAGATTGATCGCTGGTATGTAGGAAATTTTGCCAGTGCTACGTATTTTTTACATGCAGAAGCAGATAGTAATAACAAAGAAAGTATGCATGTACTAGTTACTGCTCGCCCAGAAGGTGCCGCGTATACAATCTTTGGAAGAACTACACTCACTAGTCAAATTGTCACTTTATCAGCTACTGTAAATGACAGTTATTTAATTTTATATGCAACACCAAATACAGGCTTTGCAGGCGCAAAAGTTAGTTTTACTGCTACCTACGCAGAAACAATATTTCCGTTAGCAATACCAACACAAATTGTTGCAAGCCCAGTAGTTGGCGGCGGAGCTGGAGCAGGTAGTGGAGGTTCTGGAACAGTTTTAACACCAGCAACTACTACAGCTTTAGGCGGAGTAATTATCGATGGTACAACAATCACAGTTGACATTACTGGAAAAATTAGCACAGTATCAAGCGCAATAAAAGCAGCCGCAGCCGCAATGTTAACTGGCGGAACACAAACTGGAATTTCATTTACATATAATGCTGGTACAGGTACTATGACCAGCATTGTAAGTGGTGGTGTTGGCGGAACTGGTATAACTGGAGTTACTGTACAAGATGAAGGTGTAACCGCTGGCTCAACAGCCGCCGTGACTACATTAAATTTTACAGGAGCAGGTGTATCAACTGTTGTTTCTGGTAGTGTTGCAAACATAGCAATTACAAGCAGTAGTGGCGGAGGAAGTAGTGCTGTTTTAAGTGACACAGCCCCATCAACGCCAGTGACTGGAAATTTATGGCTTAGTACTATTACTGGCCAATTGTTTATATATACCGGTACTCAATGGATACAACCTGTAGACTCTGTATCTATAAGTAGTGTAGATGGCGGATCAGCTGCCGGGTAAAAATTAGGAGAAAACATGTCAGTACAAATTAAATTACGAAGAGACACAGCCGCAAACTGGGCTAGTGTAAACCCAACACTTGCTAGTGGTGAACCAGGTCTTGAAACCGATACACTAAAAGTAAAATACGGTAATGGTAGCAGTGCCTGGAATAGTCTAAGCTATGCAAGTAATCCAACAGGCAACAGTTATACATTACCCACCGCTACTACCAGTATATTAGGCGGAGTGAAGATTGACGGCACTAGCATTACTATAAACGGCAGTGGAGTTATCACAGCCAACAACACCTACACTCTTCCGCAAGCGGGTATTAGTTCGTTGGGTGTATTAGGAGGTGTCAAAGTTGACGGATCTACAATAACAATCAACAATGGTGTTATCAGTAGCGGCTTAATTTCTGCCCCGGCAACTGCAACCAGTGTAGGAATTCAAGGCCAAATTGCTTATGATAGTACTTACGTCTATGTATGTATCGCTACAAACACATGGAAACGTGCGGCTTTAAGCACTTGGTAATATTAAGGATATCTTATGAGTTTTAGTTTTCCGTTAAGTCCTATAACAAATCAAACATACACGTATAGCGGTACGACATGGGTCTATAACGGATCAGCTTGGAGTGTTCAAGCCAGCTCTGCCGGTAGTCTACTTAGCGCAGACGGTACTAGTATTATTAACACTAGCAATGTACTTAGTGCAAGTTCTAGTAATATAAAATCAGTTGCCGCAGCCTTACTAACAAATGGCACATCAACTGGCATAACGTTTAGTTACAATAGCGGAACTGGTGTATTAACTAGTACAGTTTCAGGCACTCAACAGCAAGCAGGTATATCAGGAGTTACTGTACAAAATACAGGAGTTACTCAAGGATCTGCTAATGCTGTAACTACTTTAAATTTTACAGGAACTGGATTAACTCGTGCTGTAGTGTCAGGCGGTGTTGCTACAATAACTGTTGACAGTAGTTCGTATTCATTACCTATTGCAGGAATTAGTTCAAGCGGACAATTAGGCGGTGTTAAAGTAGACGGTACTAGTATTACTATTAGCAATGGTGTTATTAGTACAGTTAACTCATACTCTCTACCAACAGCTAGCACAAGTGTATTAGGCGGTGTCAAGATAGATGGAACAACTATTACAATTAATAATGGCGTTATTGGGGCATTACAATATGCTCTACCAGCGGCAACAACTAGTACATTAGGTGGTGTCAAAGTAGACGGTACTAGTATTACTATTGTTGGTGGAGTCATTAGTGCTTCAAGTAGCGGAGGGTCAGGTAACGGCCTAGTTAGTCGAACATCAGCGTCAGTTAATTCAATAACATTACCTGCAGGCACTAGTGGCACTTATACTATTACTGGATTTAAAGGCTATGCATTATACAGCATACAAACATCAAGTGCCGCATGGGTGACAATTTACAACAGTGCGGCAACTATGGCATCTGATGCTGGACGAAGTATTACTACAGATCCAACACCTGGCACAGGCGTAATTGCAGAAGCTATAACCACTACAGGTGCAACACAATATTTTAGCCCAGCGATCATTGGTTATAGTGCAGAAACACCAACGCCAACTACTGCAATTCCGTTAAGAATTTATAATAATGGTTCTAGTAGTGTTATAATAACAGTTACACTGACATTTGTTCAGCTAGAGGTCTAATATGTCTTCAATTAATAAAAATATTACCGATGTTATTAAGATTAGTTTGTATCTTATTAGAGATACACATGAAAACGGAATGACTTTAAAACAGTATGCTGACAATGTGCTTGCCGGGAGCGAACCAATTTTAGGGCACAGTGAGTTTGTTTATCAATTTGGTGCAACAGACGATAATCTAAATAGGGTAACAGCGTGGGCTAGATCAAATAATCTTACAGTAACAGAAGCACACCACGGACAAAGTGTGGTCAAAGTCGAAGGAACTGTGGAAGTTTTTAACAGGCTATTTAAAATTACGCTACAAGATGTAACAGCTGACGGCAGAACTTTTATGATGCCCGATGTTACTCCGACGATACCAACAGACATTGCAAGTATGATTGAACAAGTTCCGGGATTTGATGAAAGTTTTATTGCAGTTAAACATGCAATTAAACATAATATAGACCCCATGGCAGTGACACCGGCAATTGCTGTGACGCCAGTTCAAATGAATACAGCTTACAAATCTCCCACAGGTGACGGCTACGGAGTGTGCATTGGTATTTTTGAATTGACCTACAGCGGCTATGTTACTGGTTATAGTGCCAGTGATGTAACAAATACTTTTAGTCGAATTGGATTATCTGCTCCCTCAATTACTAGAATAAATGTTAATGGTGCTACAGCCAGTAACACTAGTGATGCAGAAAGTATGTTAGACATCTATTGTGCCGGCGCAGCCGCACCCCGAGCAAAAATAGCCTACTATACAGCACCAAACGGCGGCACTCAAAATATTATAGATAATATCAATACCACTGCTACTGATACTGTGAATAACCCCTGTGTACTAGATATCAGCTGGGGCATCGGCGACGGCACCCAATATGATACTGCACTACAAGCCTGTATTGCCAAGGGTATAACAGTTTTTGTCAGTAGTGGCGATAGCGGAGCAAATGATTTGAATATGCAGTATACTTGCTGTAGTCAATACATGGTTTCTGCAGGCGGAACTACTGTAGTACTTAACGGCAGTAATCAAATTACTAGCGAAGTTGCTTGGAGTGGAAGTGGCGGCGGAATTAGTAGCACAGTTCCACGCCCAAGTTGGCAAAACGGCCTAACAACTAGAACACAAACTTCAACTACAACTGGAGCTGTAACTGCACTACCGCGTCGCGGAGTTCCGGATATAAGTGCCCCTGCCGATCCTAACACAGGTTTTCAATTCTATGTAAACAATAGTCTAGTGCAATATGGCGGTACCAGCGCATCAGCTCCATTGCTTGCCGGCATATGGGCAAGATTATCTGGATTACTAGGATTTAGAATACCGTTTAATATGGCCACTTGGTATGCCAACAGCGCATTATTTAATGACATTACCAGCGGTGATAACCGTAACGGTTACGCTACTGGATATACAACAACAGCAGGATGGGATCCAGTAACTGGTATGGGTACTCCAAAGGTGGATCAAATTTACAAATATTTTCATACAGGATCTACATTTCCTAAATTAAACTATGGATTTAGACCAGCTTCGGGTCAGACTTATCCTAGACGTACAACAGGGGCTAGGTAATAAACCGTGTGCTTTAAAATTCGGGTAAATACATACTAACAGGAATAGAGATGACATTTATTGTAAATCAAAAATATCTAAGATCAGAAGCTGGGTTTGAAAGTCCAGGATTTACTGTTGACTCTAATGGTAACGTTAATACCCTATCAAATTTTTTAATATCGGGAGCTACGGTTCTTAGTAGTTCTACTTTAGGTAGTGGTATTGTAAGCAGTAGTTTAACAAGATTAGGAACACTAAGTAATCTAATAGTTGGCGGCAATACACAGATATCGGGCGGAAGCACAGTGGCTATTAGTGCAACCGGTGTTGTAGCAATAAGTGCAGGCTCTAATTTAACGTTTTCAGGAACTACTGTTTCAATTTCTTCTAACGGTGTTGGAAATATCAACAACATGACAATAGGTGTTACAACACCAGCCGCTGGTAATTTTACATCAATAATTGCAACATCGATTACAGCAAACGGAACAATAACAGTTCCAACCCCTACATTGTCTACCCAGGCAACAAACAAACAATACGTAGATAGTAAAGCATCTGCGCTAGCAATTGCGCTAGGTGCATAACGGAGAATTGTGAATGGCTAAGAAAAGAATACAGAATTATGTTTTTTTACCGGGAGTTGCAAGTAGTAGTAATGCGTATCCAAATGCGTACTCATTAATAAACAGTAATTTAAACTTTATTACCAAAGAAGCAACAGCATGGATTGCCAGCCAAGTAACAGCAAATTCTGCGCAAAGCATATATCCAAATGCCGTTGCACTATTAAAAAACAATGCTACATTTATTGCAGATGAAATTTCAGCTTGGACTACTGCACAGATAGCCAGTGCAGGTGTTGGTACAACCTTTTACAATTATTCTTATACTGCAACGTTAATTGCAAAATGCAAACGAGATGTTGGCTACTTGGTTACAGCATTGACTCAAGATGTGCAATGGGGCGGAAATGAAAATGTTAGCTATGTTGCCAGCCAGTATTATCTAAGCGGTGTTATTCAAATTGTTAACTCACCTGTTGAGCTTGCAATACAAACTCAACTTTGGAATATTATCAGCAATTATATTCTAAAGAAAGTAGCATATACTAGCCAACAAAGTCCTGTAACAAGCACACAAAACTTAACTGGAACAGTTGCAGAAACAGCCGCGCAAACTCAAGTCACTGGACTGTCAACATACATTAGCGGAGTGATTAGCGGCGGATTAAGTACATTACCAGCAATAGTATATCCAACATACGCATTTACAAATTATATCTATGACAGTGCAAAATGTCAACGTGATATTGGATTTGTATTGAATGCCTACTTGAATGATCTACGCTACGGCGGAAACTATCAAATTAGTTTAATTTCTAGTAGATATTGGAGCAGTGGTTATCCTCAGATTACCGGTGATCGTAGATCAGAAATACTAACGCATCAATTTATTGCCACGCTGATCAACACATATATCTTACCACAAGCCGCGTATGCAAATCCAAAACAATCAGCAGTCCCAATTGTTCGAATTGGAGGAATTACATACGAAGCAGGTGCAGTTGGACGAATTAATACACTGTCTGGAATATTAACTAATGTAATAACAAACGGTACTTCAGCATTACCAACACTAGTTAACGGTGTTACTACAGTTAAGGTTCAAGGTAAACAAAAACTTGATACTCTTTTATTAATTACAAATACCACAAGCAATACAATTTTATATAACTTTGCTGATAATCAACATTCAGCGAGAGTTTCATATGCTGGAACATACGATAGTAATGGTACGTTCCCAGATTTAGATTTTCCGCAGTTTATACAAACGGCTGATTATGTAACTTCAATTACATTTGATATTGATACTTCAACAGGTTCTACTACAGACGATGTACAAATATTTGTTGAAGATAAAGAAATGCGTACCCGTCCTTATGACTTTGGTACAGATGCCATTGAACGTCAACGTGTGGCACAACCACAGTCAATGCTTGATGCTGACTTTGAGTACGGACTACAGCCTACTAAGTGGCAGGCTATTGGTATTGCACGTGGATATCCGTCAATTTATGAATTGCCTGGAACAGATATAAGTGTAGTATCAGTAGTTACAGATGCTTCATCTGGTACAGCTGGTGTTGGTTCTAGCTTGATTACTGTTACAACTCAAAGTAGTCATGGATTAACCGTTGGAACACCATTTACTATTTCAGCGTTTGCTAATTCTGTAGCAGGCTTCGCTCGTGCTGAAGGCTCGTTTATTGTATTCTCTGCACCTACCTTAACTACATTTACGTATTATTCAACTAGTAAAGTTGGTACAAATAACGGAGATGTACTAAGTAGCAACTATACACAGTTGCGCAAAGGTAATTTTTATACAGGTGCATCAATTGGCACTCCAATTTTTAGCGTTAACTCTAACGGTGCTGTAGGCACATTAACCAGCAAATTTATTACACCGTTGGGCAGTCAACAGATAGCCTACACAGGAACTGCACCGCCGGCAGGTGTACCAATTTCTGGAACTGGAATTCCGTCTGGTACTCAAGTGTCGGGAACTATTGGCACAGGTGGATTAATAGCCACAGCTACAGTTCTTACTACTACAGTTTTAAATGATATTAGTTTTGTAGTTACTGATGCAACCGGTATTGTTGAAGGCCTAGGCATAGACAACGGCACAGGTACTGCTACATTTGTAAACTCGGTTATTGGTACAACAGTCTATGTTAATAATCCATTGACCACTGTTAGAATTGGATCAACAGCAACATATACTAATGTAGGTGGTACTAATATTGTTGGAGTTGGTTCTGGCGCAATATTCACTGTTGTACGAACAAGCGGCGCATATGGATCTGTAACTGCAACAACTGCAGGTACTGGTTATGTTGTTGGAAAACAGATTGTTATTCTTGGTACTGCATTAGGCGGAACATCTCCAGCAAACGACATTACAGTAACCGTATCTACTATTGACGGCAGCGGTGGAGTAGCGACATTAAGCTATACTGGAACTAGTATTAGCGGCGAAGCTACATTTACAAACGTAGGTCAATCTAGCACTTCTGGGTCAGGAACAAATGCTAAATTTTCAGTTACTACAAATGCCACAGCATATAATGTGTTAATAAGTGCCGTTGGAACTGGCTATGTATTAAACGAAACGATTACAGTATTGGGTACTAGTTTAGGCGGAACAACGCCTGGCAACGATTTAACGATTACAGTTACAGGTGTAAACGCTCAAGGAGCAATTAACAGTTTTACAACAAGTGGAGTTGCTCGAAATCCAGATGCAACATATACTGGGTTATCAAGTACTAGCTCAGTAGGTGTTGGTACCGGCGGTACTTTTGACATTACTAGGTCAGCTGGATCTTATTCAGTTGTATCTAATCAATTAGGTACTAATTACCAAGTTGGCGATAGAATTAAAATATTAGGAACTGCATTAGAAGGTGCAACTGCGGCTAACGATTTAACTATTGTTATAACAACAGTAACTGGTGGATCCATCGGCGGATTTACTTTCTCCGGGACCTCAGTTAGTGCATCTACAATTGCTTTTTACTCAACAGTTTCGTTAACTGATTTTGTAACAGCAAACATACCAGATAGTACTACAATAACTACTGCGGCAATTTCAAAAATATTAATCACATTTAGTTCAAATCACGGTCTTGTGCCAGGCATGAGTATGTTGTGCGACATAAGCTCAACAGGAACAAATCACTCTTTTGCCAAAGGTCCTTTCTTTGTTGAACAAGTTCCAACACCGACAACAATAATTTATACTGCTAGAACTGCCGGCACTATTGATACAGGCACAGCTTTAATTGGTACAGTTTACGCTAGACCAAATAGTTTCTTCCAACATAGACCGTTTGACGGTGGAGTTATTTTAGGTACTGGCGGCCCGCAACACTCTGCGCAAGCAATTCGTATGAGTAAGAAATATATTCGTTATCAGTCTGGTAAGGGTATTATGTATACTACCGGTGCGTTATTTGCACCAAGTTTTGATATTCAAAGCATGTCGTCAACCGGAACTGCTGTCGGATCATTTATAACATTAACTACAGACGATGTTGATCACGGTTGCCAACCAGGGGGATACATTAGAATTGTTGGTGTTGATACAGCTGGCTATAACGGCACCTATATTGTTGATAGTGTAATTAGTGAACGTGTGCTAGTGGTTAGAGCTACTACTGTATTAACTAACATATATGCAACTATCACAACTAGTGCGCAGATGACTGTAATTAGGTGGCATGGTGCCACAGTACGTGCAGGAACATTTGACGACCAAAACGGTATGTTCTGGCAGTATGACGGACAATATCTTAGCGTAGTACGTAGATCAAGTACGCTTAAACTAGCCGGTACTGTTAGTATTAGTCCAAACAGTAATACATTAACGGGAGTTAATACAAGATTTAGAGATCAAGTCAAAGCCGGAGATAGGATTACTATCAAAGGTATGACGCACGTGGTAAGCAGTGTACCAACTCAAACAACTATGACAGTGACTCCTGACTATCGAGGTAATACTGCCTGTGTGTCAAGTAAAGCATGTTTGGTACAAGACGTAATTGTAAAACAAAGCGAGTTTAACCTAGATCATTTAGATGGTACAGGCCCAAGCGGATATAACTTAGACATTGGCAAAATGCAGATGATCGGATTACAATGGTCATGGTATGGTGCTGGTTTTATTGATTTTATGCTACGCGGTTCTGACGGTAACTATGTGTTTGCACATCGTATTCGTAACTCAAACGTAAACACCGAGGCTTATATGCGTACTGGTAACATGCCTGTGCGTTACGAAGTTATTAATGAAAGTGCTGTGAGCAAACTAGCAAGTAGTATCACTGCTACTGCCACAGTAATACCGTTAACCGATGGAACTTATTTTCCAAATGATTCAGGACAAGTTTACATTGACAACGAACTAATCAGTTTTACTGGCAAGACTGGTAACAACTTAACAGGTTGTTCACGTGCTAGTCCAATGCTTAACTATGTAGGTGGTGCAAATCGTTCATTTACTGCCGGCGCAGCCGCAGTCCATGAAATTAATACTGGAGTTATTTTAGTTAGTAATACTATTAGTCCAAACATTAGTCATTGGGGTTCAGCTTTCTTAACAGACGGACGCTTTGATGATGACCGAGGATATTTGTTTAACTATGCATCTACTGGTATTCAAGTTTCAACTACAGTAGCAACAGCGTTCTTAATTCGACTAGCACCTAGCGTATCAAACGCTATTATTGGCGACTTGGGCGACAGAGAACTTATTAATCGTGCGCAATTATTGTTACAAGAAATTCAAGTTACATCAGACTCGGGTACTGGTGGTATCATTGTTCAGGGTGTACTAAATCCTGCCAACTATCCAACAGATCCAGGCTCTATTACATGGGCAGGTCTAGCAAGTCAGGCAGCCGGTGGACAACCTAGCTTTACACAAGTAGCACCGGGCGGTTCTGTTAGCTGGGCAGGTGGTGGTTCAACTACAACAGCAACAGCAACAGTAATTTCAGCACCAACTGGTACGGCAGCAATGCCGTCAAGTGCGTTGTTTAACCAAGCAATTGGTTCATCTAACGTGTATGTAACTAAAACCAGCTGGGACACTTTAGGAGCTCAAGCTGGATATGCGTTGTCTTCTGCAGAAACTAAGTTTCCAGCAGGTACTACAATTAGTACTGTGATTGCAAACCCATCACCAATTGCTACAACACTGGCTCAACTTATTGGTAGCATTTCAATACCGCCGAGTGCATTTTTTAAAACAGCAAGTGGTGCTACTACAATAGCTATATTACAAACTAGTTGGACAACACTAGGCGGAAGCGTAGGTAACAATGTCTACAGTACAGACTTCCCTGCTAACACAACAGTGACTGGTGTTACTGGACCGTTTAGCTCAGCTGGTTATTCATATTATAACGTGGCATTTAGTGCTGGTACTAATACTGCACACAATCCAGTAGTGTCAAACTTAACAATTACTGGAATTGTTTACACTAACCCAACAGCAACATTTACATTTGCCGCACAGACTTATGCTCCGTATAGTAATGGTGATAGTATTACTGTGTCAGGATTAACTGGTGTAGCTTCGGGTTACAATGGTACCTATACCGTGGTAAGTTGTTCAACAACTGGGGTACAGGTCAATGCTTCTAATTTTGGAACAGTATTAGCCGGTACTCCGCGTGTTGTTAACAATAATAGTTTATCTACAATTACATTGTCAGTGGGTGGTACTGCCGCTGCCACAACTAGCACACTATATTTTACACAAGCATCGTGGAACTCATTACCGATTGGTACTCCTGTTGTAGGCAATAGCACTAATGATCCGTTCAAACTAACTGCTGGTACTACAATTAGTACAATTAGTAGTATTCAAACATTTAATAGTACAAGTTATTATATTGTAACATTTAGTAATCCTTTACTAATAAATGTTCCAAGCGGAACTCAAGTGACATTTACAGCCATAGCGTATTATGCGTTAACAATGAGTAAACCTTCAAGCGTGGCTGTTACATATGCTACGGCATCAAGCTGTAGCTTTAGCACAACTACACTAACTATTGGTGGAACTGTTACAGGTACTTTTTCAGCAGGTATGGCTCTAACTGGCTCAGGTTTAACAGCTGATGCAAAAATAGTCAGCGGTAGTGGAACAACTTGGACTGTAGCGCCAACGCAGTCGACATTGTCGGGTATTGCTATTACTGCAACTCCGTACTTTGCTGTAACACCTGCTATTGTATCAGCAACATCTAGCTTCCAGTATTTCTCACAAGCATCATGGGAAGCACTAGTTGCTAGCAATGGAGCTGGTGTTGGTACATTAGTTGTAACTCCTACATACTTTCCATCTGGAACAACTATATCTAGTGTAAGTGTATTGAGTTCGTTTGGTGGCACAAGCTATTATCGAATTAACTTTACACAGAGTGCGTTGATTAGTGTACCAAACAACACAACAATTACGTTCTCCTTTGGTTTGCCGGCATATGCGCAACCAGGTGAAACTGTATTCTCGTTTATTGCGGCGCCTGGTACAGAAGCTGTTTTAGATCTGTCAGGACTGAAAGAATTGACTAATACTACCTTAGGTGGCAGAGGTTGCTATCCAAATGGTCCAGACGTATTGTGTATTAACTTGTATCGTGCGTCGGGTACTGGTAACATTAATACCAACGTGTTGTTGCGCTGGAGTGAAGCACAGGCTTAAATCAAAGCGATCAAATCAAAGACCGTTTGTAGCTTGGTACGAATGGTCTTGTTTGAAAAACTATTCCTCAGGCCTTGGTGCAAGGGTTTTGGTGCATGGTCTATTACAGCCCATGCCCACGCACTATGCTCGTCGCTTAGTACAGGAATAAATTCATCTTCAATCACACAGAGATATGTGTGAAAGTTAAACACGTTGTCGTTGCTGACAAATGTTTCTAATGGGATTGTTTTTATAATAGGAGGTATGGCTCCTATTTCTTCAGTGATTTCACGCTGTAATCCCTGCCAAGGAGTTTCACCGCTGATAGTAGTACCACCTACTAAGCCCCATGTGCCAGCGTGTTTACCATGTGCTTTCTGTAACAATAAAAAACGTCGTGTTGATTTAGCGTATAGCAATGCTCCGCTACATACAATCTGTTCTTTTATAGTTCGATTCTCCATGATCCTGGCTTATAGTCACCTTCAAAGCTCTTAACCCATTGAACTCCGTTCCATAGGTATTGAACTCCTGTGTATATATTCGTTTGCCAGATCATAGTAGTAGTTTCTTGAGCACTGTGAAATATAACATGCCATGCAGTGCCAGTGTATTCAACTATGTCATTAGTTTTAGCCACTAATGGTCCCCATGCACTAGCATAGTTGCCATCTGTAATTGACTGGGGATCGCCGATATCTTCTATAATTAAAAATCGCATACCGGCAGCTACTGCTTGATCATTTTCTTCAGTGCCTGTAGGTCTTTTTGGATTAAAAGTTAGAGGATTTATAATAGCATCGATAGTACCAGGACTTCTTGCCCTGTAACTACCTGCGGCGTTGTATGCTACATCTGAATCTAAATAACCACTACTATCAATACCGGTATTGCTGACCAGGGTGTCTGTGTTCCAGTTAACCTGAAGTATGGAATTATCTAATGGATCTACTGCAATTGTACCTTTGACTTCAGTGCCGTTAGGTTGCATCAAATATAGTGTGCTGGCACCAGCAGTATACTGCCCCGGATATAGATTAAAAATATCAACCCAATTGATCGGAGGGCCTAATCTTATTGGGATATCTAATGTAGGCTCCCGAGGACTTGAACTTTCTGAATGGGTCATTAGATAGGCTTTACTGTTGTATACCTGTATTCGATAATCAGTAACAGTGGTTGCATCTCTAGTAAGCAGATTATCCGACATAGTCGTTGTGGGATCTGCAAGATCAGCACCTAGTCCATCGATATACCCGGTGTCACTTGTAGATGCTCCGGCGTACATACTAGTAATAATTTTTGTAATAACACCTAAGTGTTTGACCTTAGCAGGCGGACTGATCCAGATAGGAGTTTCTAACGTAAGTGTACCAATTTCTATAGGAGTATCAACGCCGACTGGTACTGTTCTGCTAGACCAAGCGATGTCATTTAGATTTAAAACAGTTAGACTAGTCCAGTCTATAAAATTATCAGTGGTCTGTAGCTCTAAGCTGGGATTGAACAGTACAAGAACTTGTTCTAAAATTTGTAACTTCTGTTCGGTATTAGAACTCCAAATATCAACCTTTAAGGTCAACTTAAACGGAGTAGGCATTATCCGTTCAACTGTGTAATTCCTTCCCGAGGTTTGATTATACTCGCCAGTGGTTGGGTCGATACCTCTTTCTCTAACATTCACTTTTCCAATATATGTACTGTCACTTAATCTTTCTCTATCTAATGCCAGTGCAGTAACATATACTGAAATTCGTGGAACACTATTAATTTTATTTTCACTGTTATTTCGAATGATACTAGCTACTTGTCGATCAGCATCACCATACATTACAGGGATTCTAACCAAAGTTCCGTCGCCGTATCTAACTACAAAGTTACTGAATACTCGTACAACTTGAGTAATATATCGTCTTATTTGACCGTCATAGAAAAACTGCATTAGAAATCCGCCTTTGGTTTAAGAGCCTCTGATAAACTCTGTCGTTGTGATTCCCTATAGTTGTACAAACTAATAGTCCATACACCGCCGACTGGAACAGTTTGTTGCACACCATTTACCACAGGTAATGTTATTCTAACCTTGGCTGACATTACACCTATCGGGCTTGTATAATTATACGAACTAATCATACTTGGATAATCAGCAACAGTGTATGCAATTAATGTCGGCGCTTGTTTTAGTACAATATACGATGAAGTAATATAATTAATTTCAGTATTGATAACAGTATCTCCACTAGCAAGTGTTATAATATCAGATCCAACTTCTTCATTGTAGGTATAATATGTATTATTAATGAATCCAGTTTTTAATGTGCTTCTGGTATCATTGTTAGTCATATTCATTCTAACAGCATCTTCAACCATGAGCCACTTTGAGTTATCAAATCGGAATAATCTGTTTGGCATAAAATCTGTACGCAGGAAAAAATCATTTTGTGCCGGAGCACTTGGAAATTGTATACCGTGACCAAATTCGTGCCCGTTGACAGGATAACCGTCTCCTAGTAGATATCCGCTATAGCCAGCTCTAACAGGAACTCCGTTAACATCACTTGCAAGAATACTACTAGTACTGGCATCGATTGTTGTTTCGTCGGCAGTCTGTATAACTGGCTTACCTTGAGGATCAACAGCCATGGTCCAAAATTGTCTAGATTCGTATCCACTTTTAGGAGCATCGGCTTCTGCTTGCGCAACAACACTATCATTAATTTGCAATTCTTTATTATGTGTACTAATTAAATCTCGCAAACTAGTGTTTGCCATCGGATCGCCATTGGCATCAAGAGCCGGCTTGCTTAGTATATCAGCAAACTGTTGACTGTCTACTACTTTTTTACATTTTAATCTATATAAATGTGGAAACCAAGTTACTGAGAATCCTTCACTAGCCCGGCCCACATCTTCAATAACATAGTATCGAGGCAGACTTATATCAAAATCATTAAGAGCAAAGTCATCACGCAAATGCGGCAGTTCAAAAACGTCCCCACTTATTGGTTTTCTACCAATAGTATTGATGATATCGTTAATATGTACAGTCATATATATGGTATCATTATCAATGAATAACCCAAATTGGCTTAGATTGAAGTCAATATTTGCAACATTATACATACCGCGTAATCGATAAATCTCTGTATCGTATTTTCTATCACGATTTTCTAAAAATAATAGGTCTTGTATATTAGTAGGACTTAGTGCGCCATAAACCGGCTGATCCGCAGTGCCCGAAGTTTTAATCGTAGGCCCTAGATATTTGTGCAAATATACATCTGTTCCGCCAGCCTGGAACATTTCTGAAGCTGTACGATCTATAAATTTATAGTCGTTACCTTTTTCTGGTTTATAGAGAGATAGTCTTGGCATAGTAACATATTTATCGATAGCTAAATATACTAGGAGAACAAAAAATGTCAGATTCCCTACCATCAACTACCCAAAGCAACTCTACTATAGAGCGTAATAAAGTATTCGAGTTTATTAAACTAATGCTAGGCGACGGCATGGTTGATATTGAGTTAGATCCTGCGCACTACGAACTAGCACTAGATCGAGCTCTTACGCATTATCGTCAGCGTAGTAGCAATGCTGTGGAAGAAAGTTACAGCTTTTTAGAACTTATACAGGACCAAAATGAATACAGATTACCTGATGAAATTATCACAGTGCGTCAAGTGTTTCGTAGAGCTATTGGCTCAAGAACTGGTATGGGTGCAGGCGGCACGTTATTTGAGCCGTTTAACTTAGCCTACACAAACACCTACATGATGTCAGGCAGTATGATGGGTGGCCTAGCAACCTACGACATGTTTGCTGGGTATCAAAAACTAGTAGGTAAAATGTTTGGTAGCTATATAGAATTTAGTTGGAAACCTACCACTCACATTTTAAATGTGCTACAGCGACCGTTTGCCCAAGGCGAGCAAATATTGATACAGAGTTATAATTATCGCCCAGATTGGGTACTACTACAAGATACCTATGCTAAACAGTGGTTAAGAAATTATTCACTTGCAGTATGCAAACAAATTCTAGGGCAAGCACGCTCTAAATTTGGGTCGATCGCCGGCCCGGGATCACCAATTACACTAAACGGTACAGCTCTAATTTCTGAAGCTAAAGAAGAAATGGCGGCACTTGATAAAGAAATTATCGATTTAACAGCCGGCGGTACAGGCTATTATTTTGTAATCGGTTAAAAATAATTTGACCTTGTAATAAAACTGTTATATACTAGAGCTAACTTAGGGGGCTCTATGATTATTGGTGTGTGCGGTTTTATTGGTTCAGGCAAAGATACTATTGCTGATTATCTCGTTAACTTTCACGGATTTCGTCGAGAAAGTTTTGCAAATTCCCTTAAAGATGCGGTGGCTCACGTGTTCGGTTGGGATCGAACCATGCTAGAGGGTCGCACTACACAGGCTCGTGCATGGCGCGAACAAGTAGATCCGTGGTGGGCAGAACGCTTGAACATGCCTAATCTTACTCCACGCTGGGTCCTGCAATATTGGGGTACAGAGGTATGTCGCAAGGCATTCCACGATGACATTTGGATCGCCAGCTTAGAAAATAAACTACGTAATAGCACAGACGACATTGTTATTAGTGACTGCCGGTTTCCTAATGAAATTAAATCAATTAAAGATGCAGGCGGCATTGTAGTTCGTGTTGTCCGCGGGCCTGAACCTGATTGGTATCAAGATGCCGCAGATATGAATGCCGGCGATCGCTGTATGAACTATGCCATAGCTAAAGAACGTATCAAAAAGCTAGGCATCCATGCAAGCGAAACCGCTTGGGTCGGCACAAAGTTTGATGCAATCATGGACAATAATACTACTATTGACGACTTGTTTGCACAGGTTAAAGGTCTGGTACAAGATCCCCTTGCCGCCAGCGAATCCCTTCCTTATGTAGAACACGAGCACAGTTAGAACACACTGTTTTTAAATTAGTCAGTCTACAATTATTTAAATCACCGTCTACATGAAACACTGAGAATACTTCAGTGTGAGGCGATTTAAATCCACATTTATCGCAAGCGGATTTAGGACGATATCCGCTAGAGTACCACCTTGGTAGTTTTACACCGCGGCTACACGACCCGCACTGGCTTCGATAGAATGCTTTTTTATTTTTATAGTAGTTTATAGCAACAGGTGCTCTTCCGCAAGAACATAAAGGTCTCATATTATATTTAAGCCTTTTTAGAACCTTTTTGATAGGCTATTATAGCCACAAATTATCCAAAACCACTAAATACATACAAGAACATGTACTCATTGGAGATAAAAATATGGCTCAACTAAGTTCACCAGGCGTAAGCGTAACAGTTATAGATGAATCATTCTATACACCCGCAGCCCCAGGTACCGTACCACTAATAATCGTTGCATCAGCTGAAAGCAAAATGAACGGTGCAAACACAGGTATTGCCCCGGGCACATTAAAAGCAAATGCTGGTAAAGTTTATTTACTAACAAGTCAGATGGATTTATCGAGCACCTTTGGTGTTCCGAAATTTTATACTGATGCAAACAATAACCCAATTCATGCTGGAGAACAGAATGAATACGGCCTAGAAGCTGCCTACAGTTTCTTAGGTGTGAGCAATCGTGCTTATGTAGTACGTGCAGATTTGGATGTGGCACAACTAGAAGGCAAAACATCAGCTCCAGTAGGTGATCCAGAAGATGGAACATTCTGGTTTGATACAGCAGATTCAATGTTCGGTGTATTTGAATGGAACTCAGCACCTGCTACAGTCACAGACGGGCAAACATTTTCAGATCAACAAGCCGACGGCAGTCTTACAGTAATTACTGACAGCACTAAAGTTGTTAGTGTGACTGGAGCTCCAATAGCCAGTTATGGATCTATTGGTGCTTATGCAATAGTTTCTACAACTACATTGCACAAGCTGTGGATGAAAAAATATCAAACAGATACAGCCGCAGGAACTTGGGTAGCAGTTGGTTCATCTGCATGGGCCGCTAGCTGGCCTACAGCTACTGGTACTACAGCAAGCCCAACACTGTTAGTTGGCGATACAATGACTATTAATGGTTATGCTGTTACAGGCGCAACATCATTAGCTACTTTTGTTACAGCAGTTGGTAGTAACGTAACTGGTGTTAAAGCCGCAGTAATCAACGGTTATCTAAACTTATATTCAACCGGTGTTGACGTTGTTATTTCTGGAACAACAGTTGCTAAAGTTGGACTCGTATCTGGAACATATAAGGCTCCGGCAGTTACAGCTTCTCCACACTATTCAGTGCCGCTATGGCGTGCCACTGACGATGTTGCTGTAGTTAACGGTCGCCCAACTGGTTCAATTTGGATCAAGACTACCGCAGTTAATAATGGTGCTGACTGGTTTATCAAGAAGTATAACTCAGCAACAAGCTCATGGATTCAGCAAAAAGTTAAATTGTATGCTAACGGCCAAAGTGCCCTAGCAGGATTAGATGCAACAGGCGGTGGATTAAATCTAGCGATTGGTGCAACTTATGTAAAATACAACGATGATGAAGGCAGTCCTACTAATGCAAACTTTAAAATCTACGGTCGTAGTGGCGTTGGCCCTACCAGCATTACATCAGTACCAGTAAGTACTGGTACATTTACCGCAGGCAGTAACTCTTTTACTTTGCAAGAAAGTTTAGTCGGAAGCGGAACTTTAGGTACTGCTATCACTATAACATTTACTGCTACTAGTGCCGCAAGCGATCTTGCTTTAATTGCTAGTGCAATTAACAATGCAGTTGACGCCAACAGCAATCCGTTTGCTAATATTGTTGCATCAACTACTGCCGCTGGCCAATTAACTATTACTCATACTAAAGGCGGAGACATTCGACTAGTAGACGTAACAGCTGACCCAGTAAGCAAGTTGTTTAGCGTAGGTGTTACTTCTAACTTCTATACAAATCCAGCAGGTACAGCTAAGAATTATGTTGCCAGCTTGTGGACCCCAACAGTTAACGGTAGTGCATTTGCTGTGGCAAGTGACACACCGCCAACAACAATACCACTAGATGGTACATTGTGGTTTAACAGCTACCTTGACGACATTGACATTATGGTCAATGACGGCACAGGATGGAAAGGCTATCTAAATTACAATCAAACATTAGGTGCTGTGAGCACAGCTACTGACCCAGCAGGCCCGTTAGTAACAGCCACACAACCAACAGTACAAAGCGATGGCACACCATTAGCCAACGGTGATCTATGGATTGATCCTAGCGATACTGAAAACTATCCAATGATCTACAAGTTTAACTACTTGACCAAGAAATGGGTGCTGTTAGACAATACTGACCAAACTACAGAAAACGGTGTGTTATTCCACGATGCACGTTGGAGCATTGGCGGTACTAGCGCAACTGCTTCTAGCATTGCTAGTTTGCTATCGAGCAATTTCTTAGACCCAGATGCACCAGATCCTGCACTATATCCAAAAGGTATGTTACTATGGAATCTACGTCGTTCAGGTAATAATGTATTGAAATTTGCAAAGAACTATATTGACACTACTGGACGTAACATACGCCAAAGCAACGGTTTGATGAATACATACTATCCACATCGTTGGTTAACTGATGCCGCTAACCAAGTTAATGGTGCTGGTACATTTGGTCGCAAAGCACAACGTCAAGTTGTACTACAAGCTCTCGGTGCAACTATCCAAGAGAACCAACAGATCCGTGATACAGACAGCAGAATATTCAACTTAATGGCATGCCCTGGTTACCCAGAAATGCTGTCTTTACTAGTTGGATTGAATACTGATCGCGGTGAAACAGCATTTATTGTAGGTGATACACCTGCACGTTTAACACCAGATGCTACTACATTGAGCAACTGGGGTAACAATGTTAGCTCAGCTGTGCAAGACGGTGATCAAGGATTGATTACAACCAATGCGTATTTGGGTGTGTACTATCCATGGGGTTACACAGTTGACTTGATTGGTAATAACATTGTTGTTCCACCAAGCCATATCATGTTGCGTACAATCGCCCTAAGTGACAACGTTAGTTATCCATGGTTTGCACCAGCTGGTGTACGTCGCGGTGGAATTACCAATGCCAGTTCAGTAGGTTATGTTGATCCAATGACTGGTGAATTCAATGCAACAGCATTAAACATCGGCCAGCGTGATACCTTAGCCAGCATCCATGTTAATCCATTAACATACATTGGTGGCACAGGACTAGTATGCTACGGACAGAAAACACGTCAACTTGTAGCAAGTTCGTTAGATCGTATCAACGTGGCACGTTTGGTAGTGTATCTACGTAGACAACTAGCACAACTAGCTAAGCCATATGTGTTTGAGCCGAATGATACTATTACACGTAATGAAATCAAACAGGCAGCAGAAGCATTAATGTTAGAATTAGTAGGTCAACGTGCGTTGTATGACTTTATCGTAGTATGCGATACTTCAAACAATACACCAGCTAGAATTGATCGCAACGAGCTATATCTAGATATAGCGATCGAACCAGTTAAGGCAGTAGAATTTATTTACATTCCATTGCGCTTAGAGAACACTGGTGGAGTCAAAGGCCTTGGAAAATAATTAGGAGATATTAAATGTCAATCGCAGCCTTATCAAGATTTACAGTACCATTAGCGTCTGATCAGAGCGCCGCTTCACAAGGCCAGTTAATGCCTAAGTTGAAGTATCGTTTTAGATTAAACTTTGAAAACTTTGGTGTAAGTGGTAGCACAACAGAGATGACTAAACAAGTTGCAGAAGCGGCTCGACCAAGTGTTGAGTTTGAAAATCAAACTATTGATGTCTACAACAGCAGAATTTACTATGCAGGTAAAACCAAGTGGAGTCCAATCACTATTAAGTTACGTGACGATGTACTTGGTAATGTCAGCAAGTTGATCGGTGAACAAAATCAAAGACAGTTTGACTTCTTTGAGCAGGCTTCAGCGGCATCTGCAGGTGACTACAAATTTACACTACGCATTGAAATGCTAGACGGCGGCAACGGCGCAGAAACTCCTAATGTATTAGAAACATGGGAACTATACGGTTGCTACTTGCAAAAGACCAACTGGAATGACATCAAGTATTCAGATCAAACTCCCGTGATGATCGACTTGACTATCCAGTATGATAATGCTGTTCAGACAGGTGCTACTGCAGGTTTGGGTACTCCAGGATTCACGCAAGTACGCGGTACAAACGCTTTAGGTTCTTAATAATAAACCCACTTCGGTGGGTTTTATTATAGGTATTCATAATATGCGTAGTTTATTTTTTTAATAAATATTGTTATGGCCTTTACTGCAAACAACAATCTAACTAGCAACACTACAACCAATCTACGTGACTGGCAACATGCCGCCAGGATGTTTTCTGATAATCAGTTTAGGCTGGCACCTAAATTTGACTTTCAGTTCCATGTAGCGTTCAGTATTAACAAAGCCGCATTGAAAAATGCCGAACTTGCGCAACGATACTCTAACGAAATTAATATGTTGGTTAAGAATGTAACATTACCTAAATTTACAGTTACTCTTGATTCTGCTAATCAGTACAATAGAAAAAAGAATATACAAACCCACATCAATGCTGAAGACGTTACCATTGCATTTCACGACGACAACATGGGGTTGATTAATCAACTATGGCAGAATTATTACACGTATTATTATGCCGACCCAACCAGTGCAACACAAGCAGGCGCTTACAATAGAAACGCCACTCGAAGCAGTAATTTTATTACCACACCGTATGGCTTAGATAATAAAAGTACAAACCCCTTTTTTAATTATATTACAATTTATCAGATGGCTCGACATGAGTATATCAGTATTAAATTAATCAACCCCATAATCAAAACTTGGAATGGCAACAATTTAGATTATGCTAAATCTACTACACATGATTTTACCATGCAACTTGCCTACGAAACTGTAACGTATGGCAATGGTGTAGTTTCAGCCGGAGCACCCGAAGGATTTGGTATAGAACATTATGATGTGAATCCGTCACCGCTACAGGGTATTAATCCCGACCCTACTACTATACATCCAAGTTTTGTTGATAATCTAAATTCGACTAGTGTAGCAGTGTCGACCCTTAATAATGCAATCAATAGCGTAAATAGGTATCAGAACTCAAAAGTTCCTCCCCAGGCTGGCACTGTCGGTTTGTCAAGAGGGGTCTTACCGCAAACTATAGGCGGAGTACCGGGTGTAGTGTTTCCGGTGGCAAATAATGCTACGAATACAACAGTAGCTACACCTACAAAACTAGGAGCATAATATGAGTATCATTACAAACCTTCCTACAAAAGAAAATACAAATGTTCAAGATGTAAAAACATTTTTTGACAACTATTTTGTTGCACCAGTTAGTTTCCCAGCAAATGAAATTGACAGCACGGTTGCATTTTTTACTAAAAGAGGTTTTGATCATTCCAGTGCCGCCAGTACAACTATTGTATTATTGAATCAAGCAAGAATCGACGGAGTATCAGTATTCCAATTACTAGATATGTTGAAATCTCTTACTGATGTACAACTAGGGCAGGTAGTAGCTCAAATTTTAAATGGGTATAGAGAAAAAACAAGCATCTTAGGCTATAAAGTATCAACTGTTGAAAATAGTTACGAAGCACGTAATATTCTAATCTAACATGGCTAAATTTGCTCGAGGTAAATTCGTCATGCGCCATCCCGAGAAGTATGTTGGAACAAAAATTCCAACATATCGAAGTTCATGGGAGTGGACATTTATGCGATTTTGTGATGAAAACGATCGAGTACATAAATGGGCTAGCGAAGCAATCCAGATACCATATCGCGATCCGTTAACTGGTAAACAAACGGTGTATGTCCCCGATTTCTTTATCCAGTACCTAGATAAACACAACAAATTAATAGTTGAACTAGTTGAGATAAAACCAGCTAGTCAAACTATATTAGAGCGTGTGGGTAAAAACAAGTATAATCAAGCACAATTTGTTAAAAATCAAGCCAAATGGGCCAGTGCTAATATTTGGTGCAGACAGCAAGGTATTAGATTCCGTATACTTAATGAAAATGATATATTCACTCAAACATAAGCATAAGTAGTGTTATGACCAAGAAACTTGAAGAATTACTAAATCTTCCTTCTAGCAAAGAAGTTATCAAGCAAGAAGAAAAAAAGAAGAAAAAAGAAATGGTTGCTCAAGCACAACCGTTATTGCGCGATATCAGTGAATTTGATAAAATCGCCGCTGCCTTACCAGCTGTTAAAGGACTAGGGGATTTAGCAGATTCTGAGCTAGACGAGTTGGCTAAAAAAGCTGTAGATGCCTACGATGACATCATGGATCTAGGTATGAATGTTGAAGCTAGATATAGTGGTCGTTTGTTCGAAGTAGCCGCTAGTATGCTAGGCAATGCTATTACAGCTAAAACTGCCAAATTAGATAAAAAGCTAAAAATGATTGATTTACAGCTTAAGAAACAAAAATTAGATCAAGAAGCGGCTGGTGTAGATGACAGTGTTAACATACACGGAGACGGGGTTATTATTACTGATCGTAATAGCTTGTTGGAAAAATTGAAGAATTTAAAATAAATACTACATCAGGAATTCACTATGAAATCATTTAAACAATACCTAACAGAAAATCAAAAACGCTACGAATTTAAGATTAAACTTGCCTGCGACTGCCCAAAAGATTGCGCTAGCAAAATCAAAGGCGCTCTTGCAGAGTTTGGTGTGCAATCTGTATCAAGCGGAAAATCCTCACCGATCCAAGCAACACATATTGAATTTCCAGAACACAAGAATATTTCAGTAACAGTGTTTGACGCTGTTACTAGTTATCCTACAACTAGCAAACAAGTACTTTCAAAAGTAGCACACTTATTAAATATTCCGCAAGGTGATGTTCGAGTTCACAACGAGCATGAGCAAGCAGAAATTGATCTTAACCATGAAAACGATGAACCAACAGGCGAAGCAGTTGTCGGCACTGATTACGAAAAAGTAAATCATCAAGACCTAGTTGGAGAAAAACGAAAGTTTAGTTTACTAAAAGATCTAAGCAAGGCAAAGCATCTTCCTGAGCAGTACAAAGGTATTAATGATCCGTTGTTTCCCAAAGCAAAGAAATCTAAAGAACAGCCTGAACAATCAACAGTAACAGAAAAACAAGGAATGACAAGTCCTGTAGGTACTAAAAAAGTTAAACTAACCCCATACGCTGACAGCGTACATAACAGCTTAAATGTCGCTGCCAAAGCAAAAGGAAAAGTAAAATGAATTTCACTGAATTATATACAAAGATACGTGCCATAGACGAGAACTTAACAGTTCATCCAAATCCATCAGGTGCAAGCAGTCCAGAAGAAGCTAAACGCTTAGGTGCGATGGAGCCACAACAACCACCAGTTGCTCCTAAGAACACTGACACTCCGCCTACTGAGGAAAGCATGATCAGTTTAGGCGGCCCAATGCCAAGCGGTATGATGGGTATGCCGCACAAGCAAGAAGATTCAGTTACTATGAATGTCAGCATGAATGGTAGCGGTGCTGGCGGTATCAAAGACCTAATGGACATCATTAGAAGTATTGAAGCAGGTGACCAACACCATGATGCAGTGGTCAGTGCTCCGCATCCTATAGACGGTGAGTTTGACATCGAGTTAGACGAACAGCACGGCGATAAAATTGATGCTGACAAGAATGACCGAGTACGAAATAGACCCCATCGTGTTACCTATGGTGTTGATGCTATTACTAAACACGGTACTGACATGCACAGCAAGGGCGATGTAAAAAGACTGAAAGTAAACGGCGGCGAGAACCCACTACAAGAAGCATTAGTTAGTCGCCTAGACGAATTATATCAAGAAGTTAAAAACAGATAAAGGTTAAATTTGCCAAATAGACCCTCCGGGGTCTATTTTTTTGATTAAATAAACATATGGCAAAATCACTAGACGGCGTCTTAACCAAAAAAGCGCACACCAAAGAATCATTTACTGAAGAACAAGTTCAGCACTTATTAGCCTGCTCAGATCCTACTACAGGGTATCTGCACTTTGCTAAAACCTTCTTTTATATTCAGCATCCTGTTAAAGGCAAGATGCTGTTTCAGCCGTATGACTATCAAGTAGGGTTATTAAATTCTTATCACGATTATCGATTCAACATAAACATGTTGCCACGACAAAGTGGTAAAACAACTTGTGCATCAGCATACTTGTTGTGGTATGCCATGTTTCATCCGGATCAAACTATCCTAGTGGCCGCGCACAAATATACAGGCTCACAAGAAATCATGCAACGTATTCGCTATGGATACGAACTATGCCCAGACTACATACGTGCAGGTGTGGTTAACTATAACAAAGGGAGTATTGAATTTGAGAACGGATCAAGAATTGTTTCAGCTACTACTACTGGTAACACCGGTCGTGGTATGTCCATATCCTTACTATATTGCGATGAGTTTGCTTTCGTACAACCTAACATTGCTGAAGAATTTTGGACTTCAATATCACCAACACTAGCAACTGGTGGACGAGCAATTATCACTTCAACTCCTAATAGTGACGAAGATACGTTTGCTATTATTTGGAAAGAAAGCAAAGATCTTTTTGATGAGTTCGGCAACGAAAATCAAGAAGGTATAGGACGCAACGGATTCCACGGATTCCGTGCTGAATGGCACGAACATCCGGATCGTGATGAAGAATGGAAGCGAACTGAGATGGGTCGTATTGGTGAAGAACGTTTCCGTCGTGAGTACGGTTGCGAGTTTTTAGTATTTGACGAAACACTAATTAACAGTATTAAACTTGCAGAACTTGTGGGTAAAGAACCAGCATTCCGTATGGGGCAAGTGCGCTGGTATAAAAAACCTCAACCCGGATTACTCTATGCCGCGGCCCTAGATCCTAGCCTAGGCACAGGTGGTGACTATGCTGCCATAGAAGTGTTTGAATTACCCAGCATGATACAGGTAGCAGAATGGCAACACAACTTAACAATTATACAAGATCAAGTCAAAATATTTAGAGATTTATTGCGCTATATTCAAGACGAAATTGGACAAGAATACCCTAACAGTATCTACTGGAGTTGTGAAAACAACACTGTGGGCGAAGCGGCTCTAGTAGTGATTAAGGATTTAGGAGAAGAAAACTTCCCCGGATTATTTGTAAGTGAACCGGTGAGAAAAGGGCATGTACGTAAATTCCGTAAAGGATTTAACACTACATTTGGTAATAAAATATCAGCATGCGCCAGAGTAAAGTTCTTAATTGAGGAAGATAAGATGAAAATTCACAGTCGTCCTTTACTCAGTGAGCTTAAAAGTTTTATTGCGGCAGGCACCAGTTTTAAAGCAAAAACAGGACAGCATGATGACTTAGTTTCTGCGTTATTGCTAGTTGTACGCATGAGTGTAGTACTAGCAGAGTGGGATCCTAGAGTGTTTGAAACTCTCAGCATAAATTCACATCTAGATGAAGATTGGGAAGCTCCACTCCCGATATTTATTTCTAGTAATATCTAATAAATATAGTATGGACATTAACTTAGACAAAATCGCGCAAGAACTATACGGTAAAATCCGTACTAGATTTTCTGACGTTACCTTTGGTGATGAAGAGGGGAAAATACTTAGTCGCGAAGAAGATATACCCAACGCAAGATTCTTTGAGTTTGAATACAAAGATCACGGCGAAGTACTAGGCACAGTTACTATTACACTTAGCCAAAAGAAGGGCGTGTTTGTACAATTAAGCGGAGATCTAGTTGACTCTAGACATCCCAAGGCTTTTAAATTTATACGTTCTTTGAGAGATTTTGCTCGATCAAGATTGTTAAATTATGATGAGATAAATATAGGGAAGAATAATTTAGATAAAAGAGATTATCATTTCCAGACCAAATCCAAGGAAGAACCTATGATGGAAAGTAAAATGTACGGTACTGCTAAGATCAGTTACCAAGACTTAGGCGAGGCAAGGCTTGTAGTCAAACACAGCCAACCTGTTAATACAGATTTAGCCGCAGGACGTACACAACACATCGAAGCAATTTACGTTGAAAACGCTCAAGGTGAACGCTTTAAATATCCTTTCAAACATCTAAGTGGTGCTCGTGCTCTAGCAGAACATTTGAAACACGGCGGAATTCCATACGACAGTATTGGCAAACACATTACAAGTTTATCAGAAGAATTAGCTCAGTTACGTAAATTCAAAGGTTATGTTAGTCGTAATGAAACATTAGCAGAAGCAATGGGCGACATTACAACCAAGGTATTCGAGCGTATTGAACAGGTTAAAAAAGAAGTAGCAAGTCTTTCTCGTAAATCATACTACGAACAATTTGCCGAAGCATTTGAGGATCGTGAAGATCAAATGATTCCAGAAGACATTATGAGTGACTGGATTGATCGACTAACAATTCGCACATTCAATGAAGAATTAAAAACAGCATTTCCATATATTTTTCGACTAGTAGACGAAACATCTATTCCAGTTAAAGGATTGAATCCTGAAGATATTCTTGGTGAAGACGATACAGAGGGTACTCCTCACAGTCATCAAGCTAAGACAACATTAAAGCATTTAAAGAAAGCTAGCTACGGTGATAAGGCAGATGCCGCAAATATCAAACCTGGAACTAAAGGTTTCAAAGATCGTTACGATATATTGAACCGTGCAGAAAAAGAGGGCAATTTAAAAGACAGTTACAATCCAAACTCAGTAGCCGCAACACACGCACGAGATTTAAAAGCTCATCAAAGAGCAGAACTTAAAAAGAAAGCAGAAGCCGGTGACGAGCGTGCAAAAGCAATGTTAAAACACGCTGAAGAACGAGACGAAGCTCGCCGTCAAGAATTTGACGACCGTATGGAGCGCGAAAGTTATGATCCTATGAATGCATTTGAAAACTTCATGGATAGCATAGTAAATGAAGACGACGAATCAGAAGAACGCGATAATTTGTTTAGCGATAACTTAACAGTTCAAAAGCAAGCGATTGATGACCTAAATGGTATCATGGGTGCTGAATTAAAAGTTGGCACAAATGGTGACGATGTTATAGGTAGTTTAACTAACAAGCACATTATTGACGATCCAGAATTTTTAAGTATGTTTAAAGAACTAGATCCAGATTTAGATGCACGAGCAATGATACAACAATATGTATTACAGCGTGACCCAGGACTTGAAAACCAATTAGATTTCAGCGGTGACGGACAAGTTGGCGGTGCAGATACTGCACCAGCACCAGCCCCAGATGCGGCAGCAGGTGCTCCTCCTCCACCAGCCCCAGATGCGGCAGCAGGTGCTCCTCCTCCACCAGCCCCAGATGCGGCAGCAGGTGCTCCTCCTCCACCAGATGCTCCACCGGCACCGGTTGCAGAAGGACAAGATGAAGAACCACCGTTCGACGGTCCTTACACAAAAGCCAAAGGCAATATTACGGATAAAAGCGGTGCTACCCACACTGGACACAGCCAAGCTAAACACTTGGCTAAGTCTGGAATGATCAAAGCAATCCATAATGCTAAGAAAGCAGGTGCAAAACTAGATACTAAATTAGATTTTGGTCATAAAGAAATGACCTTACACGATTGTATTGAAGAGTGCGGAATGAGCCCAGATGATTTTGGATTCGAAAAACAAGAACACGAAGACCCGACACACGAGATCCTGAAATCAATCAGTGGATTTTGGAATCCACAAGAAAAGAACTTTACACTAGGCGGAACACGCACTAAGATCAAAGTATTAAAAGATTTTAAAGATGGAGCATTTCCAGGGGCAGAGCCCGAGCATGTTAAACATGTAATCGACATGATTGAAAAAATGGATCCAAGCAGTGATGTACATCCAGAAATCAATCATATTACACATTTAGCTGGCGTACATCATGAACACGAAATTGACGAAGCTGGGCAAGATGATACTAGAGACTTTAATGCACTAATGCAACAGTTCATGCAAAATCACCAGGGTGCTAATCCAGGAGCATTGCTACAACAATTCCAAAAAGATAATCCAGGAGCAACTGTTACACAAAATCATACAAGTACAGGTACCATAGATGGTAAGCCTGCTAGCTATGATGATGCAATGGCCAAAGCTAAAGGTATGAAATTTAAATTGCCGGCTATGGGTGATGACGATACCGAAGACGAGATGGACTTTTCAAACCCACAGGCTATGTTCCAGAAGTTGCACGGAAAGATGGGCAAAATGGCTGGAAATATGCCCAACCAAACAGTGAGCATGCCTGGCGCTACCATGAATCCAAAAGATATGATGAATGGCATAATGAGTAAGATACCGAAAGGCGCAGGTCAAGGCGGAATGCCGGATATGGGATCAATGATGAAGGGCATGAACATGCCTGGAATGAACGAAGATGCTGAACTAACAGCTATGCTAAAAATTGCAGGATTAAGATAAGGAATTATTATGAAAAAAATGATCAATGAAACAGAATTAAAAAATCGTGTAAACGGTTTACGTGAGTACATGTCTATTGTTGAACAACAAAATGAAGATGCACAGTCAGTTGGCCAGACAATCGGTAATATTGCCGGCACAGTTGGTAACTATGGTAAGCAGGCTGTAAATGCAGTTGGCAATGCCGCCGGTGCAGTTGGCAATGCTGTTAGTAATGCGGCTAGTAGTGCTGTGCAAGGTGTTAAAAACTTTGCTGGTGGTGTAGCGCAAGGTGCTCAACAAGCATACGCCGGCAAACCGGCAGCAGGCGGGCAAGGAGCAACTCCTGCGAAACCAGCGGCGAAACCAGATCCAGCTGTTATGAAAATTCAACAAGACTTAATTGCTAAGGGTGCAAAAATCAAAGCTGACGGTATCATGGGACCTGCTACACAAGCGGCTCAGAAACAGTTTGCGGCGGCAGCACCAGCGGCACCAGCGGCCGCCGCTCAAGGAATGACTGAACCGGATACCCCAGAAAACGATATGTCACAGTTTAATAAAAATGCTGTTGCGGCACCTGCGGCAGCCCCTGCCGCAACTACAATGACAGATGATGACGGCAATACTATGGTAACTAATGCGGCTGGAGTGACTGGCGTATTAGGTCCAGACGGCAAGCCATTACCTAACGGCGGAAAAGCTACACCAGCGGCAGCACCAGCGGCAGCACCAGCGGCAGCACCAGCGGCAGCACCAGCGGCAGCCCCTGCGGCAGCCCCTGCGGCGGCTAAGATGGCCGATGGAGGCCCGGCAGCTACTCCGGAACAATTAAAATGGCTCGGCGGCGCTGATAAAACTGATCCGATCATTCTTGCTAGAATGAGAAAGGCAGTCCCTAATGCTCCAGTTAGCGAACATGTAGTATTTGGACAAGAAGAAAGTTTAGCTCGTATTATCCGCCTGGCAAGAGGCTAATTGGCAAAATATACTCACATTTAAGCAAGATTTCTCTTGCTCTGATAAATAAAAGCGTATACAATAACATGTATGCGCTTTTTCTTTAAGTAGATCTTAAAGGAATATAGGCAAATAAAAGCAGAAATGCAAACACAAAGGCTATTAATAGGAGAACTAACATGGCATCTTTAGCAGAAATCAGAGCAAAACTTAAGGCAGCAGAATCGAAAGGTTCAGACAATAACAGAACAGGTGGAGACAATTCCATTTATCCGTTCTGGAATCTAAAAGAAGGCGACGAATCCGTACTGCGATTCTTACCAGATGGTAACGCCGATAACACATTTTTCTGGGTAGAACGTGCAATGATCAAATTGCCATTCGCCGGAATCAAAGGTGAATCAGAAAGCAAACAAACTATCGTTCAAGTGCCATGCGTAGAAATGTATGGCGATACTTGCCCAATCCTATCTGAAGTACGTGCATGGTTTAAAGACCCAGCACTAGAAGATATGGGTCGTAAGTATTGGAAGAAACGTAGTTACATTTTCCAAGGTTTTGTCGTTGAAGACGGCCTGAAGGAAAAAGAAACAGCAACAAATCCAATCCGCCGTTTCATTATTGGCCCTCAAATCTTTACAAGCATTCGTGCCGCTTTGGTAGACCCAGAGTTGGAAGATTTGCCAACTGACTTTGTGCATGGCTTAGACTATCGTATGAAGAAAGGTTCAAAAGGCGGGTATGCTGACTACTCAACTTCAAGCTGGGCACGTCGTGAGCGTCCGCTAAACGATCAAGAACAAGCGGCTATTAAAGAACACGGGCTGTTTAATCTAAATGACTTTTTGCCTAAGAAGCCAAGCGAAGTAGAGCTCAAAGTCATGAAAGAGATGTTTGAAGCTTCAGTTGACGGCGAGCCATATGATATGGAACGTTGGGGACAATACTTCAAACCAGCGGGTATGAGCCAGAACACTGGCGATCCACAAAAGTCAGCAACTCCTAAATCAGCACCTGCTCCGACAGCAAGTGATGATGCACCGTTTGATGTAGATCCTACACCAGCGGTAAAAGCTACTCCTGCTCCGGCACCAAAAGCTGAAGCAAGTGAAGGTGGTGACTCACGTGCCCAAGACATCTTGGCAATGATTCGTAACCGTCAAAAAGCATAAACGGCTTGGGCCTCTGCAATCTAGTTGTACGCCCAGGTTATCTATAATTTAGGAGAAATATATGGCCACAAAGGCGTTCGATTTATCGAAATTTAGAAAAACCTTGACCAAGTCGATCGATGGTCTAGGTGTAGGATTTAACGACCCTACAGATTGGATCAGCACAGGCAATTATGCTTTGAACTATCTCATTAGCGGAGACTTTAACAAAGGTGTACCATTGGGTAAAGTTACTGTTTTTGCTGGAGAATCCGGTGCAGGTAAGAGTTTTATCTGTTCAGGCAATCTAGTACGTAATGCACAAGAACAAGGCATTTATGTTATCTTAATTGATAGCGAAAACGCACTTGATGAAAAATGGCTACACGACTTAGGTGTAGATACAAGCGAAGAAAAACTTCTCAAACTCAATATGGCAATGATCGATGATGTGGCAAAAACCATTCACGAGTTTACTAAAGAGTATAAAGAAATGGCAGATCGTCCTAAGGTCTTATTTGTCATAGACAGCCTAGGTATGTTGCTCACTCCTACTGATATCAATCAGTTTGAAGCGGGGGATCTAAAAGGCGATATGGGTCGTAAACCTAAAGCACTTACAGCACTAGTTCGTAATTGTGTTAACATGTTTGGCAATTTAAATGTAGGTATGGTTTGTACAAATCATACATACGCAAGTCAAGACATGTTTGATCCAGACGACAAAATCTCAGGTGGACAAGGTTTCGTTTATGCTTCTAGTATTGTTGTTGCTATGAAAAAACTTAAACTTAAGACTGATGAAAACGGTACTAAGACCAGCGAAGTGCATGGTATCCGTGCTGCCTGTAAGATTATGAAAACTCGGTATGCAAAGCCTTTTGAGACATTGCAAATTGAAATTCCATATTCAACCGGTATGAGTCCTTACAGCGGTCTAGTTGATTTGTTTGAGAAAGCAGGATTACTTGTACAGCAAGGAAACAGACTAAAGTATGTAGATCCGACTACAGGTGAAGAATTCTTATTCTACCGAAAAGAATGGAAAGATGATAAATTAGATATGATAGTGAAGAATTTTCATATCAAACCTTTAACAACTACTATTCCTGAGGAGACAGAAGAAAATGTTGAATGAAACTCAAGTTGGCGACATATGGTTAATGTTCGTTGAATATATGGATAAGAAGCAATTAGAAACTGTAGCAGAGCGTTATATTGACATGCTGGCAGACTTCGGTGTACCAGACAAGGTGTTGCAAGAAGCAGTTGGCGTTGATGAAATTTTAGATCAAGCAATTGGTTATTATCTAAACGAAGACGAAGTAGAAGAAGACGACGAAGACTACGGTGAATTGGAGTTTTAATGTGGTATAATAAAATAGCCAAGGATATTTCTTATATCCCTGACGCTGTTGAATTCTATAATGCTGAGTTAGACCAAGCAAGATTAGAATGCCGCATCGTCGGAAATATTGAGAAGGCTTCGGCAAGTATGCCAGGCGTTGTTGAACAACGATTTAGCCAACTTCAAGAAATTGAGGCTATTTTAGAATACTTAAACATTGAACTTAGGCGTTTAAAAAGTCAGCATTTTCGAAAATACTTAGAAAACTATCAACGTGCTCTAAGTAGCCGAGATTGCGAAAAATATGTAGAAGGCGAATCAGATGTAGTCGACTTTGAAAAAATTATCAACGAGTTTGCTCTGCTTAGAAACAAATGGTTAGGTATTACCAAAGCCCTCGATCAAAAACAATGGCAACTCACTAACATTGTAAAATTACGTGTTGCAGGAATGGAAGACGCAACGCTATAATCAATTTCACCAAACGGTGACTAATAGGTCTTAAATAATATTGAGGCCTATTTTTTTGTCTAAAAGGTTGATCTATGGAACAAATTAGTGTATACTTACTTTATGATAACTGTTGATAATCTTCTATTACAAATTATAAATTTTTCTAATCCAGCCATTGATACTTTGATTTCAAAACGAGACATAAGAGTATTAAATAGCCTAGCGACGTCGATGACTGGTTATCAGTTCATAACAGAATCGCAATCTAATCTATTATTAAAAATTCTTAAAGATAATAAAGAAAAATTGTCAACTATTGATAACAGTATTTACGAAGTATTAGAATCTCCAACATGGTCTAGACCATTTCGACATATCGAACAAGTGCTAAAATTTAGTATTGTCAAAAATTCCGAAGATGAGTTAGTATTACAGCTAGAAGTAACTGCTTCTGGTAAAATTCGGAAGATTTTGCTGGATGCAACTAAGACGGTTGATAACTTAATACAGTTGTCTCCCGGAAAATACTACCATGCAGACCTAACTGAAAAAAACATTGTAATGTTGACCGACTTGTTGACTCCACTAAACTTTGAAATTTCAGATTCCATAGAAAACCACTACAATACCATAAAATCTTGGTCAGAAACTGAGATCCGTAATCGGATGTTATTGACCAATATTGAATATCCAAACTTTCATAGGGCTATCACAGCCGACCTTGGCATTGAAACAGCACTTGATCAAAACGTCATAAACGATCGAAGTATGCGTTATCAATATTTCACAGAAAATGTGAAAAATCCAGGCGAAAATTTGGTAGAGTATTTGGCTAATAGATCAACTCCTAGAGTGTGGGTTGATCAAAAACAGCATACACTGACTGATGTCATCAAGGCATTGGTACAATTAAAACGACTGCCGCTACTAGTTGTGTTTGATCCAAATGCTACTTCAAAATTCCAAGAAAATATCGAAATTTTGTCGGAAGCGTTGGAAAATAATGGTATTTTTGATCACGTAGGAATTTATTTTCGACTACCAAACGACGACGCTGGCAAAAAATTCAATTCATTTATTTCATCCAAGCAGTACAATTATCCATTAGATGTTGACACAAAAGTTGCTTCATTGTTAGGTGGAAAAATACCGAAATTTTTCCTAAAAAACCCCTGGAAGCCTATGAGTGTTATTGCTGTCGATACACGCATGGGTATGCGACACGGCAAAACTTCAGTGTATACCAATTGCTGTGATTTGATAGTTGAATACGCAGAACAACCCGCACTACTTGAACATAAGATAATTGTAAAATGGCCGTAAAATTAGTAATTCGCGACGAAGTTAATATAAAACTTGAAAACTTACCACTTGATGCTCGTAAGAAGTTAGCCAACGCATTTAAGTATGAGATTCCGTATGCTAGATATCATCCTGCGTTTAAGTTAGGACGTTGGGACGGAATGGTTAGTTTATTTGGGCTCGGTGGTAATGGCTATCTAAGCCAGCTAGAGAAGATTTTAGAGATATTATCTAAACAAGGTATTAATATTGATGATGTTGATGATCAGAGAACAACTCCCCAAATTAATTTTGTACCTGTAACAGAATCCTACTGGGCTGACCAAGGCAAAGTATGGCCAAAGGGGCATCAACAAGAAGGCCAACCTATCATGTTGCGAGATTATCAAGTTGATGCGATTAATACATTTTTAGCCAACACCCAAGCACTGCAAGAAATCGCCACAGGCGCAGGTAAAACTATTACAACTGCAACTTTATCGCAACTTGCAGAAAAATATGGACGTACGATCACAATCGTTCCTAACAAAAGTCTAGTAGAACAAACAGAAGAAGACTTTATTGCAGTTGGGTTAGATGTTGGTGTTTACTACGGAGATCGCAAAGATCTTAACAAGACACACACTATTTGTACATGGCAAAGTCTTAACATTTTAGACAAGAAAAGTAAAAACCACGAACATGAAATTGTCACCTTGGCAGAATTTCTTGATGGAGTACGAACTGTTATTGTTGATGAAGTACACATGGCTAAAGCCGAGGTATTGAAGAATTTACTCACACAAAACTTGTGTAATGCGCCAATTCGTTGGGGGTTGACTGGAACAGTTCCTAAAGAAAAATTCGAATCTGAACAAATTTTTGCAAGCCTTGGGCCAGTTGTTGGAGGTATCAAAGCGCATGAATTGCAGACCATGGGAGTGTTATCCACATGTCACGTGAATGTTGTACAAATGATTGATCTACCAGAATTTAGCAGTTATTCCGACGAATTAAAATATCTTGTTACTGATGATGATCGAATGATTTACATCAGTAAACTTATTAAAAAAGTATCGCTTACAGGCAACACTCTAGTTCTAGTCAATAGAATTGATTCAGGCAAATTTATAATAAACGAATTACCAGAAGCAGTATTTGTATCAGGTGAAGTCAAAACTAAAGATCGTAAAGAAGAATATGACGAAATTAAAACCAGCGATAACAAAATTATTGTTGCGACTTACGGCGTCGCGGCTGTTGGAATTAATATTCCTCGCATCTTTAACATGGTACTGTTGGAGCCTGGCAAATCGTTTGTTAGAGTTATTCAAAGTATAGGCCGTGGTATTCGTAAGGCAGAAGACAAGGATTTTGTCCAAATATGGGACTTAACAAGTACCTGCAAGTATGCAAAACGGCATCTTACAGAAAGAAAGAAATTTTACAAGGACGCTAAGTATCCTTTCACCATTGAAAAGATAGACTGGCAAAAATAAGGAATTATGCAAATATTAACATTAGATAACACAACGTTCTCATTGAACAATTTACCAGATGAGGTGGATGAAAGCACTAGATTTGCAGTACTAGATAACAGTAATCCTAATGACCCAGACTTTTTCTTCATGCCGTTGATTTTCTTAGAAAGTTTTAACGCACCAGCGATGGTACTGCGTATTGGCAATGATGAGATTGCTATGCCGATTGATTGGAGTATTGCAGTAGGCGATAGTAGCAGTGCATGTGATATTGAAATTTTACCTTTAACCAGTTTAAATGACCGAGGGTTTGAAGCATTAGTTTTTAATCCATTAAGTTCGTTTAGGGTAGAGTTTAAAAAGATTGAAATTGTAAATTTTTACAATGATGTTAAATGGTACTTTCCAAAGATGAAAAACGGACAACTATTAGCTAGTCCTACTAGATTTGGATCTAAGCCAGATTGTGTATATGTTGTTAAAGAAATTAGTCGACAAAGTGAAATTATACAATTAGATAAAATACTATAAGGATTTATCATGACATTAAAAATCGCCTACTTCCAACCAGTTGTTATTGCTGTTGATAACGTGCCGCCGGTTGAATTTAGTAAACTTTATAATTTAGTAGAAACATTACACGCCCATCCTGAGCTTAACGATGCGTTAAATCCATTTCTCAGTATTCGCGGTGGCCAGCAAATACAAGTTTATCCAAACACCATTAGTTTAGATGTTACGTGGCTTGTCAAATGGCTGGAGACTGTGTGTGAAGGATATATGGAGATTATTAATCAACAAAGCGGCACTGATGATTTAAAACTATGTAAACCTGTAATTATTAGTATATGGACTATTCGACAAGAGCCGGGTGATTATCAAGAGATGCATACTCATCCTGCTGGAAATTTTAGCGGAAATGTGTACATCAAGGCTCCAGACTTTGAACCAAATAGCAATGCTACTGATGGGCAGATATTATTTAGAATGCCGCAAACTAGAGATATTAACAAATTCATAATGAACGACACATGGAAATATAGTCCTACTCCCGGAACTATGTTGTTATTTCCAAGCTACTTACCGCACACAGTATATCCTTGGAATGGTACCGGTGAACGAACTGTAGTAGCATTTGATGCTAGACTAGTTCCGAAAGATGAAGTAATGGCAGAATTTAATAATGGGCAATCTTAAACCAGGCGCAAATTATATTTACGAGCGTGACAAAGGCACGGTCTATGCTCGAGAATTTGGGGCCGACCCTGGCACGCGAAAAGAAATTGGGTACAATTATGATCCACGTACAAGTGATGGCAGACCATTACACGATCACATAATGGACAGCAAGATGTGGGGCGAGATTCACCGCGAGGCGAAAACCAATGTGACTTTACAAAAGGCTCTAGATCGTGTTATAATGATATACAAGCTATCCAAGGACAAGGTATGAGCGAAAAGATTGAACTAAAAGAAAAGCTAGCGGCAGTAGATCAAAACGTTCGAGAATTGTGGGACGCAATGGATGCTGAACAACAAAAAAGTCTTAAACAGGAATTCTTTATCCTTAATCGATACATTAGTAATGTGCAAGGGCAGAGCAGAGATATACAAGAACACTTTGTTTTAGCAGTAAATGAATATTTCAATAAGCATTGGAATAGCCTACAAAAACATCCTAAGTTAATGTGGCAGTTATTGTGTATGTGTAGTTATAATGGTGAAAAGGTGTTTTTTCACCAATGGTTGGGTAATAAAAAACGTACAGGCAATACTGGAAAGAAGATTAAATTTTTAGAAGAACTTTATCCAAACTATAAAGATGACGAATTAGAATTGCTTGCTGAAATGCATACTGACAAGGAACTAAAAGAGCTTGCTAGGGGGTATGGGATGGACGAGGCAACTATTGCAAAAAAACTTAAATGATGTCTTTAATAAAACAACCTTACGTTTGCGGGCATTGTAACAAAGGATTCATGCAGGAAAAAACTTTGTTTGTACATGTGTGCGAACAAAAACGTAGGGCGTTGGCTAAGACTGACAAGCATGTGGTTATTGGATATGATGCCTTTAATAAGTTTTTTAGACGAGCACAACCTCAACTTAAACAAAATAAAACCTATGACGAATTTGCTAAAAGCCCTTATTATAATGCTTTCGTTAAGTTTGGCAGTTTTGTTAATAATGTTAATCCTCTCTACCCGGAACGATTCATTGACTGGATTGTCGTCAGTGGTATTAAACTGGATCACTGGTGTAGAGATGAACTGTATGAAAAGTATGTTGGAGATCTTATTAGGACCGAAACAGTAGAAACTGCCTTGCAACGTAGTATCAATCATATGATGGGTTGGGCAGAAACTAATAATGCGCAGTGGAATCATTATTTCTTATATGTAAGCCTAAGCCGGGCCTGTTATGATATTAAAGATGGAAAAATCAGCCCTTGGGTAATATTAAATAGCAAACATGGAAAAGACATGTTAAGAAAATTCAATGACGAACAAACTAATGCAGTATTTGGCATTATTGATCCGTCATTTTGGGCCTCTAAATTTAAAAAGTTGCCTGCTGATCTAGAGTTTGTTAGACAAGTTATTAAAGAGAGTAATTTATAATGCCTGATATTGATATTGACTTTGCAGACAGAACTATTGCTTTAGAAAAATTTAAGCATGTGGTAGCTTCAATTGATGAAGATGGCACTTTTAAAAAGCATAATTCAGGAGTATATTGCACTTCTATTCCGTATAATCCATTTACTAAATTAAGTACTATTGACTACAAGACAGCAGAAAATAGAGGATATTTTAAAATAGATTTTTTAAATGTCAGTGTATATGACAAGGTCCGAGATCCGGCCCACCTAAAACAATTAATGGAGACTGAACCAATATGGGACTTACTACAACAGGAAGAGTTTGTGAATCTGCTCTTTCACGTGAACGGACACGCGAGCATAACGAGCTTAATGAAACCGAAGAGCGTAGAAGAGCTCGCGGCATTGATAGCAATCATTCGACCGGCCAAACGATATTTGATAGGGAAAGATTGGGAGACCGTGCTCAGCGAGGTTTGGTTGAAACCAACGACTGACGAATACTATTTTAAGAAAGCACATGCTATTGCCTATGCTCATGTAATAGTTGTGCAGATGAATTTAATTTGTGAACAATTAGCGAACTCTACGGACTAGCTGAACACTTTTGCGTTTAACACGCTTAAGAGTAAGATTCATCAAATTAACTACAGGTCCCAATATTACTCTAGTATCCTTGCTATTAAATGTTTTAATAGCATAGGCAAATGGTCCTATTTGATCCCTACAAAATATATTAATAGGAAATTGTCGATTACTTTCCCACCACCAAATTTCACCTATTTCTAAAAAAAGTGTTTTTTCTTCTGGAGTTTTGATAGCGTTTAAATCGTAGAAGCTGGTAACAAACTGATCTTGATTTATTATGATTCCCACATATTCATTATCACCGTAGTTTAACACACTGATAAAGGGTAGATTTTGTTCGATGTTGTCTCTTAGTTTTGCCATAAATATAGTATAAAGGTCCTGCCAGATGCAAAAAATTTCAAGTTATTTATATCCAAATCGAATCACTCTAATAGCTGATCTGGCAGGATTCACAACGGAGTATACAATCGTGTATCAGAGAACTGTAAAAATATATAACGGTATTGATAATACCTTAGAGTTCGACATTAAGAATGCCGACCAGAAACGCATTGACTTGGCAACTCTAACCCAGATAGAACTTAATATAATGGACATGGCGGGTAATTCTTTACCAAACAGTCCTTACTCTATTACTCCGCTAAATCAAACGGTTAGCAAGGGTCTAGCCAGCGTTACTATTCCACAAGAAGATTTGACAGAGCTATCTAGTCAGTATCTTACCTACAGCGTGAGTGCTTTAAAAAATGGTGTAGATGTATTGTTATATGCTGACAGTAGATTCGGTGCTATTGGTAAAATTGAACTTGTAGGCGATGCAATGCCGACGTTTAGAGATGACAGAGTGTATGATACCTTTACCGGTGAAATTGATTTTGCCGGCAATGTGCAGAATCATAGTTCGGCAGTTCCTGCTAAATTTTATGAAGCAGTTCCAACAACTGAGCTAACATTTGCAGTGATTATCAGCAAAGGATTTCTAGGTAAAATTTATTTAGAAAGCACTTCTGATATGACTATATCTGTGAATAGTTGGTTAAATGCCGCACAAACTGTAATTTTTGATAACAAAGCAACTAACACACCAACCTCAATCCAAAGTACAGTTACAGTTACCGTTCCCGTAGGAACTTATAACTATTTCCGATTAACATACGGCTGGCCCTTAACTTCGTCAATTTATTCAAATATGGATATTTATGGAGGTTATGGCGCAACTAATGGCCCCGGAAAGGTTGTATCTTTTACTGTTTCGTAGTATAATTAGGCATGGGCCTAATTTCAGAAACATTACTTACACATTTACCTGGTAAACGAAAAACTACTCCAAGTGGCTGGGTCAGTTTTAATGCGCCCTGTTGTGACGATAAAAGACAACGTGGCGGATTTATCGTCAACGGCGGTGATGCTGTAAGTTATCATTGTTTCAATTGTCAGTTCAAATGTAGTTGGCAACCTGGCAGAACTATTAGTCAAAAGATGAGTAAATTTATGCGGTTGCTCAATATGAGTGACGATACGATTAGCCAGCTTAGATTAGAAGCATTACGACTCAACGACAACTCTAACACAGTTGTGCAAAGCATAATACCTAAGTTCGAAGAACGTGCGCTACCATTAGACAGCGAACTTATTTCCAGTTTGAACCATATCCCGGACAAGCTCATTCCTGTACTTGAATATCTTTCAAGCAGAAGTTTATATCTCGAAGATTATCCGTTTTACTGGACACCGAAAATAGGGTTTAGCAACAGAGTAATCATACCGTTCCTCAAGGACAATGTCATTGTAGGCTACACAGCTCGGGCCATAGGCGACACTAAACCTAAGTATATCAGTGAGCAACAGCCGGGATATGTGTTTAATTTAGATAGGCAATCAAATGATCGCAACTTCGTAATTGTGTGTGAAGGCCCTTTTGATGCGATAAGTATTGATGGGTGTGCTTTACTCGGAGCAGAGATCAAAGACAGTCAAAATTGGCTACTCAAGCAGTTAGGCAAAGAAATTATTCTTGTTCCAGATTATGATCACGAAGGTCCTAAGACTGTAGAACAAGCAGTAGAATACGGATGGTCAGTGTCAATGCCGGACTGGCCAGCCGGTGTTAAAGATGTAAATGATGCAGTATGTAAGCTAGGACGATTAGCTACTTTATGGTTAATTATTAATGCTAAAGAATCTAATAGTCTCAAAATACAATTAAGAGCGAAGAAATGGTTTAAGGACATAACATGAAAAAAATAATAGACTTTTTATTAACCCCCTGGCGAAAATGGAAGGAAAATCGTGAGTGGAAAAAACGTATCAAAGAATTACAGAAACGTGATCCATTTATCTACAAATGATACACTGGGGGATAAACGCTCTTAATCACGGCTCCAGTCTTGCTGTATTCAAAGAGGGTAAACTGATATCGCAGACTACTAGCGCAGAAGACGAGCTATCAAGTCGTCAGACTGTTCCAGCACTAAATTATGGAAGTCCGGATCGCATTTTTTGGTACGAGCGTCCGTGGATCAAAAAAGCAAGACAGGTATATGCTGGACAATATTCAACAGCATTAGACATGTCGACATTACCAAAACATCACCTGCGACAATTCAAATATGCAAACATTTCTTATACTCCTCATCATGCTAGTCATGCTGCCGCTGGCTATTATACAAGTCCGTTTAATCATTGTGCGATTGTTGTGCTCGATGCGATCGGAGAATTTGAATGTGCTTCCATATGGCAAGGGCTACACGGTGAAATGACCAAAGTGTGGAGTCGAAGTTATCCACATAGCTTAGGATTATTTTACAGTGCGTTCACAAAGTTAATAGGACTAGAGCCTATCAAACAAGAATATTTGCTACAACAAATGAGTGAACAAGGTGATCCTAAAAGATATTTGACTGAGGTTACGAGTTACATAGATTACACAGTCAAACTAACTCGCAACCTGCATAGGGGAGTTTTAGATTGGCCTTATCCTATCGGTAATTTGCAAGATCAATGTGACATTGCGGCCGCAGTACAACAGGTGTTTGAAGATCAAGTATCAGCTGTTATGCTCAAAGCTAAACAGCTGATTGATACAGATAGTTTGGTTTACATGGGCGGATGTGCTATGAATAGTACCGCTAATAAAAAGTTTGTAGAGCCCAGATTCAAGTACCGCTGGAGCCTACCCAATCCCGGTGATCCTAGCTCAAGTATCGGTGCAGTATTGTACCACACTAAACAACGAGTATGGGATTATCGATGGGATCCTGTCAAACATATTGAAATAAAAGTCTAACTAGCGTATAATACAACTATGAAACAAAATACAGATTACGGATACGATATACAAAAAGTATATTTAGAAATGATGCTAGCCGACGCGGCTACATTTAGCAGATGTCAGGGTATCTTTGACCATACTCTGTTTGACCGTAAACTACAGACTGCGGCTGAATTTATGAGTCAGTATATTGAAGAGCATAATGTAGTGCCCACAGAAGAAATTATTAATGCTGCCACTGGTACAAATCTTAAGGTACCCCATGACTTGCGTGATGAGCATTTTGATTGGTTGTTGAATGATTTTGAAACATTTATTCGACATAAAGGCTTAGAAAAAGCCATTCTAGAAAGTGCCGACTTACTTGAAAAAGGTGAATACGGCAGTGTAGAAGAAAAGATCAAATTGGCTGTACAAGTAGGATTGCAACGTGACCTAGGCACAGATTACTGGTTGGATCCCCGTGCTCGATTAATGAAGATCAAAGATAAAAACGGACAGGTATCTACTGGTTGGAAAAGTGTTGATGATAAACTGTTTGGTGGTTTTAACCGAGGTGAACTTAACATTTTTGCTGGCGGCTCAGGTGCAGGCAAGTCATTATTCCTAGCCAACTTAGGTATCAACTTTGCAGAAAAAGGTATGAATGTAGTCTACTTAACCTTAGAACTTAGTGAAGAACTTGTTGCCATGCGTATGGATGCTATGGTAACAGGAATGGCCACTAAAGATGTGTTTAAGAACTTAGACGACGTTGAGATGAAGGTCAAAATGGTAGGTAAGAAGTCTGGCACGTATCAGATCAAGTATATGCCATCAGGTAAAACTACAAATGATATCCGTGCGTATTTGAAAGAATATGAAATCAAACTAGGACGTAAAGTTGATGTACTATTGGTTGACTACCTGGACTTGTTGATGCCAATGGGCAAGAAGATTTCAGCAGAAAACTTGTTTGTCAAGGACAAGTATGTAAGTGAAGAATTACGTAACTTGGCCATGGAAAAGAACTGTGTATTTGTCACTGCGGCGCAGTTGAATCGCGGTGCTGTTGAAGAAGTTGAGTTTGATCACAGTCATATTTCAGGCGGACTATCTAAGATTCAAACTGCGGATAATGTGTTTGGCATCTTTACCAGTAGAGCTATGCGTGAGCGTGGACGCTATCAAATTCAGTTGATGAAGACACGTTCATCTAGTGGTGTCGGTATGAAGATTGATCTAGAGTTTAACATTGATAGTCTGCGTATTACTGACTGCGAGCAAGAAGACGGTTATGGTAATCACAACAGTCAAAGTGCTGGAAGTAGCTTGCTAAACTCAATTAAGAATCGTCAAACTGTCAGTGAAGATACCGCTGGCACTGGCTGGGAACGTGCTACTCCTAAAGAAGGGTTTGATCTAGGCAAGCCGAAAATCAAAGCCGAGGTAGCCAGTAGTAAACTACGAGAATTACTTAACAATCTGCCCGGCGATGAACTATGACGCCAGAACAAATATTACTATTCCCAACAGTAATACATGAGTACGATTTACCAAATGATCATGCTCTGGCTCAACTGAAAAAAGTTATAGATGCCACACCGCTAAAGCAACACGGTAAAGTAGCGGCCAGTAGCTATAGTGGTCGTGACAAGGGAATCTTAGCTGATCCCATTGTTAAAGAACTAGCTGATAGACTACAAGAATGTGTAGACGGTTGGGCCAGTGCAATGGGCTGTGATGAACTTATGATCACCAACAGTTGGGTAAACAATCTAGGTCGAGGTGACAGGATCGAATATCACCGCCACGAACTTAGTGTGTGCAGTGGTGTATTTTATGTAGACGTAGAACCTGGCAGTGTTGGCTTAGATCTGCACTCGCCGTTAGAACAACTGCGCATGTTTGAACACAGTCGAACACCTAATTTTTACAATGCTAACTTTATCACAACAGAATGTGTTACCGGAAGACTATTGTTGTTTCCAAGTTGGCTATCTCATAGCAGTAGAAACAATGAAACTGATCGCCGAGTTAGTTTGGCATTTAACACTATTTACAGACATACTGTTAACAAGATTTTTGACTAATTAGATAAGTACGTATATAATACTAATATAAATCATGGAACTACACCACATCACAGACATCACAGACCCCCTAGTTCGATTGATCAAAGACGACCCTGTACGTCCGCACATTCCGCTTGAACAGCGAATCAACGAAGCCGCACAAATTCTTGTGCTCAAAGCCGGAGAAGAAATCCTAGCCGCCACTTGTATGCAATGGCTAAGTGACATACCAACCAGTGAAGAAGACTTGGTCAATATGGGCAAGGAACACAACACCGCAGTGTTCTATACCATTTGGAGTTATGCTCCAGGTGCAGGTGCCGAACTGATCAAGCAGGCAGCGGCTTGGATCTTGGGAACAAACAAAGAAGTTGAAAATATTGTTACCCTAAGCCCGCAAACTAAAATGGCTGAACGTTTTCACCTAAAGAATGGTGCTAGTGTACACAAGACCAACGAAACCACGGTGAACTACAAATACTACTCACGACCTAAAGGTTAACATGCAAGAATTTAAAAATATCGGCTATCATCTGTGGCAAATGGATGAAGAACTGATCAAAGCTGTAGAGGCAGAAGTAGAAGAAATACGTGAAACAATGGATTTTAATACACCCAATGGATTGGTCAATCACAAGGGATTTTTAAAGCGCACAGTGCCACACCTAGAACGGGCCATTGGCGAACGTATCAAAAGTTACAACATGACCTATGGCTATCCACACAGCCTGCGGGTATTAGAGCATGGCCGTAGCCTAAAACTAGATCAGGTCTGGGTCAATTGGATGAGCAAGCATGAGTACTATAACATGCACTCACATGGTGGAGTAATGAGTTGGGTAATTTGGCTCAATGTACCATATACTCGTGAAAGTGAAATTGCGGCAAGACCCTATGTACCACCAGAAGTCAACTATGCGGGTCAGTTTGCATTTCACTATACCAACGCACTAGGACAACAGGCCTGTGAAATGTTAAATTCATACAAAGACTGGCGCGGCGTACTATGCATATTCCCTAGTGCCTTGAATCATTCAGTCATGCCATTTTACTCTAGTGATGAGCTCAGGGTCAGTATAGCCGGTAACTTTTTCTTTGATCTGGCAGCAGAAGATCTAGTTAAAACTCGACCCGAGAGTAAAAATATACTGGGTTAACGGAAGTTAAAGGTCAAGCGTTTGAGCAGTCGACCTCGGCCATCTGCTGTGCTGGCATCAACCACAGCTAGTCGTTTATGCACATTGAACCAATTGTCGTAGACTATGATATCACCTTGGGTCCAATTGTGCCAATAGACAGTATTGGCACGGCTTTCTAGCAGTTGATACAGCTCAGTGATAAACTGGGTAGAATCAGCCCAGCTCAGCTGTTGTCCATTGCGTTCCACATGATTGATCCAGGCCCGAGTATGTGGGCCCATATAGTTGCAGTTCAGTGTGGGGCTTACTCGTCCGGTTTTGGGATTGGTTTTGAGCAAGGGCAAGCGTTCAACTCTAGTTTCCGGTATGTACATGTCGTGCATCCAAATCCAGCAGTCACTGTACTGAGCCTGTTCTTCATCAGTGAGCAAACTCCAACCTAGTTCTAGATTGAGCCAAGCAGTCTGCCCCGAGCCATCAGTGGTGTTGTTGACCATGTAGAGTAGTCGCCCGGGATATGAGTTGGCTCCAATATGCACCATGTCAGCATGATAGTCCATGTAGCCAGCACCAAAATGATTGTTGTTGCTTTTAAAATAGCTCACAGGCGTAGCACCAGTTCGGTCGGCTAGGGTGGGGTCAAATCCGTTGCTGACCACGGGCTTTTTGTAGTCTGTTTGGTCCCACACTCGGCCAAATTTTTGACCTAGTTGATAAAACTCTGCGTCGGCCAATTGATTGCCCAAGCCCTGTATAACTATAAGATTACGGTCTAAGACCAGCTGACTCCAGAATTCGGGAGTTGCTGCCATGGCTTCTTCCCAAGTGACCTGTACTTGGGTGGCCCATTCTGGGTATATCGGTAGTAGTTGCATAATGGATATTTAACCAGCTGGGCTGGGTGACTGCGAAATTATTATACTACTGTTAGGCTAACTACTTCTTTGAATTCATCAATGCCCACTGACTCATGATATTTGCGGCGTGCCTCAGATAGAGCTATAACGGCAGGCGAATTGGCCCATTCTGTGTAGTCAGCTAGGGTGGCAAAATACACTGTTCTTATATAGGTCAAATACTCTATTCCAACCCCGGAGCCGTAGCCCTTTAAAGTGGCCAACTCTTGTTCTTTGTATTCCGGGATAGGCTGGAACCAAGGTACGCTAGCTGATTGACGCTGACGTTTAAAAATTACTAATACTCCGGCCATAATGTTCTCCAATAATCGAGCTCAAGCTCTTTATAAGTGTATTTATACAGCGAGACTAGGGAGCAAAGGTAAACCACCCTGTAACGATCAACTTGGTCGCTGTGGGAGCAGGAATACCCCTGTGATGATGTGTCCAATCTGCGGGCCATATCAAGGTAAGTCCTTTTTGGGGTTGGACCTGTAGATCCTGATAGAGAAACTCAGTACCGCCTCCAACTTCACAATCCGTCAAGTAGGTCATGAATACCAAGTGCCGCAGGAGATTATCCCCGTGCATGTTTCCCCCATTTTCGCAGTGCCATTCAGCATAGTAGTGTCCGGGACTATAACGCTGTAGTTTAATCAAGGGATACAGTCCCCAACGATTGATCTCACGATAGCACCAGGGAAATTCTGCTTTGTACTGCTCTACTGCGGCAAACAGTGCATGAACATAACTGTCACGTAGATCCTGGTCAAACTGATCCAACATGCAGTGTGTATAGGCCTTGGGACCTGAAGTAAACTCAATACGCTCACTGGCAGCGACCAACCGATCGCATAGATCAGTGTTGATAGTGTAGCCGCGTATAAAGGGAGATAGGTTCATAAGGGTATCAGGATAACGGCGGAGCCGGCAGCGCAAAAAATTTTTGCCAAGTACTTAGCAGCCGCCCCATGGTGAAAATACTTAGCTCGCAGAGTAGTCTAATGGCAGTAGAGCTGAGAGAGTGTATAGAGTACGCATATCATGTACTTAGCTGAATAAATACCGTATGAAGAACTTTTTAGCTACTGTATTGTTATGCAGTGTGATAACCACTGCACCAGCAGAACCACGCACTCTAAACAAGCCTGTGACCTGCGACGCTACGGTCACTGTGTTCAAAGCCATAGTGGAAGAATTTGGGGAAACACCGCAATGGCAGGGATCAAACGCCACTGCGGGCACCCGTACTGTGCTGACTGTGAATCTTAAAACTGGCGCATGGACTCTGATTGAGTACACTAGTGCCACAGCCTGTGTGATTGGTGTGGGAGAAAATGCCTCAAGCACATGGGGAATACCCGTATAATTTGAACCTGTGTGCTGGGCCGAATGGGTCCTGTGGGGTCAAAATTTCGTCCGCGTAAAAAATTATAAACAAGTACTTATAGATTCAGCCTGGTGATTTTGCACCTATGGGTGAATTTTGCATGCGCTGTTGCATTTTTGCAACAGTCATTTTGTTTATATGCCCCCCACCCCCCAGCGAGAAATTAAATTTTTGGGATCCTGTAGCTGACTGCTTGTGCAGTAACTGTCTTTGAGATTCCTTCCGCCTCATACTGTGCCTCTAGTGCCCTAAGACTTGCACGGTCGCGTACACGAGCGTTCTCTAGCTTAACTACTACGAACTTCTTACGGTATGTGATGTACTGCGCTGTAGACGTGTATGCTAGCTCTAAGCCTAGCAGTGTACGCTGTGCCCTAGTGCGCTCTGCTAGTGTGTAGCCTGTGCTAGCGGCATAGCTACGCATGCTGGCATCTCTAGCGGCAGCATAGGCATAGAACCCTGCGGGCTTAGTGTCTAGTTCTGTAGTCTGTAACATGTGCGCTCCTGTGTGTGTATGTGTCAATTGTACTAGACTTAGCCCAAACTGTCAACCAAAAAAAGCCCTAGTCTTGCCGGGAGCGAATCGGGCTTACTGGACTAGGGCAAAGAAACTGTGCCTTGCGGGCTTGGTTTCTTAGTTGAACATGCTTGCCGGGAGCGAATCGTTGGGCATGTTCTTACTGCTACGGGTCTAGGCCCGCTTACTTGTATGCACTAGCGAGCGCCACGCATACATGTTACTTCTGCTACAGCTTCCCACTTGTCCGGGAATGTTCTGCGCAGGTCTGCAATCTTCAGGACCATACGCAAGCTCAACTCACGCATCTTCTTGGCATTGTTGGCTACAAAGTCTACCACTTGATTGGTGGCAAACTCGTCCAATTCGTACTCGTCCAACATGCCGCAATCACGTACAACCTGTCGGATACGGAGTAGCTTCTCACGCTCTGTATCGATCGTGAGGTCCAAGTAGTGGCAACGTGACTCAATAGCTTCCAAGTGATCCTTCAGCTTCTTTGAACGAACGTGCTCGAACTTGATGTTGGTAATAAAGATAGCACCGCCTTTGAACTCGAATGAGTTGGGCACACCTTGATCTTTGAGCAAGCGGCTGTCTGTATTCCAGTGGATCATACGCTTCTTACCTGAGTCCAATGCTGCCTTCAGGATGTTCAGGCTAAGGTCATCAAGCAATACACTATCACAGTCATCGAACACTAGGATGCTCTTCTTGTCTGAGTATTCATACAGCTTTGAGTACAAGCCCAGCGCACTCATAGCGCCTTTGACCACTTGATACTTCTTCAACTTGCCGTCTTGCGCAACGTTAGCGAACACATCGTGTTTGGCTAAGACCTTCTCTACACCAAAGCTCTTGCCCACGCCTGGAGGGCCTGTAACGATCATAGCCTTGACATCGCCCTTCTTAACGGCACGTGTCATGTCTTCCAGGATCTCAAAGCGATCTGCAAGACGCTTCATGATCTGCTCATCTGTTTCTGTAAGTACTTTGTTCACTGCTTCTTGCTCTAGGCTTTTAGTTGATACCAAATCCATTGCATTAATAATCCTGCTCATAAGCTGTCGCTCCTATGTGTTTGTTTAAGTAGTAATTATACTAGATATTTACTCGCCAGTCAACGTCTTTTGGACTAATGCCAAGCCAGCCAATACCGCCATGAACAAGGCTGTTTCACTGTCTGTGGCTAAACAGACTAGACTCGCCCCTACTGCCGCTAGGGCATAGAATGTTTTCATTTGATGCCCTTGGTTAACAAGTAGACCACAACGCCTACGCCAAAAAGTATCTTCATCCACAGGAATGGACCCATGAATATGATCAAGCCAAAGAACAGTAGAGCCAACATGCCCAACAACTCGATGAACATGAGGCCCAGGCCTGCTATGACTGCAAAGCCCAGGATTGCCTCTATCATTAATCTAACCTGCTTCCTGCATAGGCCCGCAAGCCCAAGCCCTGCAGGTAAGTAGCCAAAGCCTGCGCACCCGCTTCTTTAACTGATACTGATTGTGTAGGAACCTTTGCTGGATCCCAGAAGCTCAAGCACTTGGGCTTGTAGTCTTTGCGGAAGCCTGCGGCAATCAACTCTTTGGCCTGCTTTGAGTTGGTACGATCCACGTAGACGTCTACCCAACCAAAGCCGCAAGCGTCACGCTCGCCTATCTGTTGGTACATGGCTTGCCCTGCGTTCTCTGCAAGGACAAAGCCTTTTTGGATTTCTTGTGCTGTTACCATAATGTTTCGCTCCATTGTGTTTGTGTAAGTGTTAATTATACTGCAATTAAACCCAACTGTCAACCATCATGACAGGCTTCTTAAGGGCTCGTTTAACAAAGTCTTCTGGCTCGTCATCGCAACGAACCATCATAAAGCCTGAGGCATCTACCAAATCCACTTCACATATCTGAAGCTCTACGCCTGCCTTTTCAAATGCTATATTCATCTTAGTCATAGCATACTTAACACCTGCATCAAATGCTGAGTACTCTTCTTCACTGATGTCGTAGAAGTCAAAGCCTTCTGTCATCACTGCCTCGTAGTCTGTTCCGTCTGCTACTATGAAAGGGCGGATCTTCTTCCAGGCCTTTTGATCTGTACAGTCAAAGTGGTCACAAGCTTCGTTAAGGTCAAAACTTGCGAAGTTGTCGTAATTTACTTTAGCCATTTGGGTCGCTCCTTGTTGCTGTTTAAGTTACTATTATATTACCAAAGCGTAGGGTTGTCAACCAACTTACGTTTGTTATAGGCTGTTACGCCCTCTTCAACTAACAGGGCCGCGCCCAAGATTGCTAGGAAGATCCACAGTTCTATAGTTATATAGAATGCATTTAAAATTGTTTGTAACATAAGTTTCGCTCCTTAGTTGCTGTGTATGTGTATATTATACTGTCAAACTGCAACCGCGTCAACCACAAAATAGCGGTAGGGCAAGCCCAACAAGTAGCACAGGTACTCGTCATCCCCATTGCTACCCTCTGCCTCATGGAACCAACGGATAGCTGTTTCGCGTGTCTTAGCACCCGACTGGATAAAGCTCTCAACCTGTGCTTCGAAACGCTGGATAGCCTTAGCCTCAGACTCCAACTGCTCTTTGTAGTTGGCATCAATGGTCTTGCCCAACTGAACGAACTCAGCTTCAAACTGGGCTTCTGTCCAGTCAGTAGTGTCGATACCGCGTGGGCGAACGCCGTAGGCATCCTTATACATATCCCAGTATTGGCAGGCATACTGTTCCAAAGTGCTCATCTCTTCCCAGCTTTTGAATGATTCCATGTTGCGCTCCTTTGTGTGTCTGTATGTAGTAATTATACTGCCAAAATCAATCCAAGTCAACCACCCATTGCAGGCATCCGTTGAAGTAGTTGTACTCAGCACGTAGGCTATCACCAGGAAAGAATGGGTTACTGACGATGGCGTAGGGTGCATCGTCATGGTCCATTTTGAAGCTCTGCACGTCGACTTCTTTGAAGCCGCTATCAGTGCCTAGACCTGAGTTGATAAAGTGTACTTGCATGGTTCGCTCCTTGCTGTGTTAGTGTGTTAATTATACTGCCAAATCAGTCGCCAGTCAACCGCATACGAAGCAGTTCGCCCAGGTTGGTGGTGCCAGTGGCTTCTTGTGCTCCTGACACACCCTCTACGAACAGGTCCACACCTTCTGAGTAGTAGCCGTTGCTCTCACCCAACCAACGCACATCCACATATCCCTTGCGGGTAGCGAACTTGTAGAAGGTATAGGAGTAGGATTCGTAGTGCTCTTCGTCTGGCTCAGTAGCACCCCGGACTTCTTCAGCCACCAACAAAGGAGTGCCAACTAGGTCCTGGAGGTCACCCACAATGTCGTTGATGTCCACTGACTCGCAACAATCTTGCTGGTGAGCAAACATGAAACGTTCACCCTGTGCGGTTACGAACATCATCTCACCGCCACCAACGGAGCCAGTGACCTGCACAAAAGTCTTGCCCACCATCTGTGCCATGCCCTTTTGTGTGTCTACTATGTTTTCGTAATCCATTGTGTGCTCCGTGTTGTTTGTGTTCATGTGCTAATTATACGACTTTTGGACTAATCTGTCAACCGTTAATCCCAACTCTTTTTGTCGCCATACCGCTCATTGTAGTCATAGCCTTCCATGTACTCACGGATGTCTAGCTCGTCGGTGGCTTGGATACGCTCGCCACGGTAAGTACCTTCAGGGTACCAATGGGGATCGCGTGGGCGACCATAGTAACTGTCTGCGGCACCTCTGTCATAGAGGCTACCATGCTTGCGATCAAATATCGCATCAAATTTCATCATACTGTCTCCTTGCTGTGTGTATGTGTTAATTATACTGCCTTTTGGTAAAGATGTCAAGACGAAAGGTGTTGTATTTCTACAACACCTTTCTAGTGTGGTGGGCCCACCTGGACTCGAACCAGGGACCAAAGGATTATGAGTCCTCTGCTCTAACCAACTGAGCTATAGGCCCTGAACTCGTTTAATCTCTACTGGTTCCAAATCATCTTCATCCTTGACGATCCAAAGTTCATCCCAGAACTCTCTCTCATCTTCTACAAACCCTTCTGCTTCTTTTAGGGTTGGAAAACACTCGACGAACTGTTCATGTCCGTCGAATGTAGCCCAGACTTCAAACTGGATAAAGCTCATTGTGGTACCATTGATTAGAAAGGAGCGTCTTCGTCCTCAAGCACCTTAGCTGTCTTTGCAGGTGCCTTAGTCTTAAGGGCTTTTGCCAACTCTTTAACTGCTGGAGTCTTAGCCTTAGGAGCGGCTGTCTTAGGAGCCTTTTCATCCAAGTACTCTGCAATAGCTGACTGCGCACTGGCATCAGCAAACTCAGGCCATGTAGCAATGGTCTTGACCGCATCATACTTGGTCATCGCTGAGTCCAACTGGACCAAACGTGTGTCTTCGTGACCGTGCTTCTCGAGCACCTTGACACGCATGGTATCATTGGCAAAGCGAACTTTGTACTCGCCTGCAAGTTTAGAAACGCCAACCACTGTAAACAATTTATCTGTAGCCATTTTAAATACCTCTTCTGTGTGTGTTAAAAAATATGAACTTCTTGTCCATGTTCATATTATACAACTATTTCGGTTAGTTGTCAACCGTTTTCTTCCGCTTTTGGCGAACCGTTTCTTGTGGCTTTTTTACCACAGTACCGAACTCTTTATCAGTGTAATAATGGATAAGAGTTCGTTGGATCATTGTTACCAAATCACCATGATCTTCATCTACAACAAACCTAAATGGACACTGCCCCCAACTACCTGTAATAACGAAGTTATGGTAATGGAGTCGGTGTGCCTTGTTTGCTGGATTGAATACTACCCAGGGCCTACCGAATAAGTTCAGCTTACTCATGTGCCTTGATCCATTGCCTCATTACTGCTTCCAGGGGCGCAAAGTCGTAGACTGGTTTCTGGGGACGCAATCGATCGGCCTGTTTGGCCTCATGCGCTGTGTTAAGTTCTCGGGTGGTTTTCATTGCTGTACCTTGTTGTTGTTAAGTGTTAAGTATACTGCCTTTTTGGTAGGCAGTCAACCATTACTCTTCTTCGTCCTCTTCTTCAGAGGGTGGGTAGAATGCCACGCTGACTCCGTCAAAGCCCTGTAGGCTATCAACTTCATACTTCACTGGGCAGGAAGCAAGCCATGTCCAAAAGTCCATTATTCGGCCTCCTCTTCACGGTTGTCTTCTTCCCATGTTTCCAAGTTCTCAACGATGCACATGCACTCGTCGATCTCAGGATTGATATGCTCAGCCACTTCAGCCGCACTCATATCGGTGTAGTCGAAGTAGTCATCACCGTTCTCATCAAAGAGACCACAGAAGCACATGCCTGATTCCCAATACACCAACTTGACCTTGAAGCCCAAGTCCTGGAACTTCTCCATTGCGGCTATGGGTGGTGCCCAGGCTGAATCAAAGTTCATACAGAGGTCAGTAGGACTATCCTGGCTGGCTTGATCACCTTCACCACCCACATCCCACTTGGTGCCCCACTCATTGACGCAGTAGTCATACCATGTGGCATAGCCGTGTGTGGCAATGTTGCGGGCTGTATCTTCTTCCAGTTTGATCTGTTCTGGATCCTCATCATTACCAACCCGTCCTGCAACCACATGCAGATCTGCTGGCACGGGCACGAACTCTGCTAGGAGTCTGCCATCAGCAAAGGCCTTCTTGGCCCGCTCAATCATAGCAGGATCTTCGTGTTCTAGTTCTAGATAGTTGTTGCACCAATTAGGCATATTAGACTCCAGTGTGTAAAGGATTGCGTTTACGAAGGTGTGCCAAAGCGGCCTCTTTGCTGTCAAAGCGACCCGAGATGGGCGTTTGATGGCTACCACGCACAATGAACCAACCTGCTAACAGGCTATTGAAGATGACTTTCATCTTAGACTCCCATTTCGTAAAAGGTTACTGAAGGATCGATGCTGAGCAATTCCTCAGCGGCTCGTGTAAGATAACGGAACTTGTCACGCACTTGTGCGCCACGCAGTTCACCATCGCAGGTAAGGTTCTCTGGGCTAAGTTCGCTATCAATTGAGTTGGCAATGGCCTGGCGATCCTGTGCGTTCAACAGGCTCAGTGGCTTTTGGTTGAAGATAGAACGCCATTTGTTCTTCTGCTCTACATAGGCTTCGATTGTGCTAATGTTCATAAGGTTCGCTCCTTTTGTTGTTTAAGTAGTAATTATACTATCGATTCCGGATCCTGTCAATGACCTTGTTGGCTTCAGGGTTATCACTGATTCCATCGTAGGCTTGTTCCACAGCGGCCATCAGCATGAGATCTTTAATTCCCTGTGCTTCGTTGCGAAGCTCTGCAGTGGGCAAGCCGCGGATGAAGCGGTCAGCATCCTTGCCATCTTCGTAGGCCCACAATATGTCGGCGATGACATGTTGCCGTGCATTCAGTCCGTGCAGTTCGATATCAATCATATTTGCCTTTGTGTTTAGGTTGACGTTTATATTTAACTTTACTTTGAACAACCTTCTGCTTGAAGGGTGTGCCTGCACAGAACAGGATGATGTGTTCTCTGTGCTTCTTTGGTACTTTGATTGTAATCTTCATGGTGTGCTCCTGTCTGTATGTGTTTATTATACAACCAAAAGCACACCCTGTCAACCAAAAGCGTATGCCCTAACCCAATCAAATCGGGTAGTGGCCGGCACCCACTTGAAGTGCTCACGCTTGCGATCAACCTTTTCAAAGTCGAAGCACACCATCACCCAACCTTTGTCAGGGCTGAAGCCCACAGTCTCTGCAGTCCGAACGACTTCGACCATCCTACCGTCTGTCATCTTTGCTACTGTGATCATCATGTGCTCCTGTCTGTATAAATGTATTATACAATCAAAAGCCCAAAGTGTCAAGCGCCGTTGTAGGGGCTGTACTCTTCATCCTGTGGCGCTTCTGCCACATTGGTTGCTTCTAGCCAATCGTAGACTACACTCAATGGACACTCCAGCTGGACTGCGATTGCCTTAGGGCTGTACCCTTCGATATACAGTTGCTCGATATCATATGCCAGTTCTGCCATCTTACTCATCAAAACACTCCTCACCTAGTTGTTCTACTGTTTCAATTACCACACCCAAGTCAATGATTCGGGCTGTTTGATCTTCGTTGCTCACACCCTGGAACGCTGTACGGAACGATTGGTACTCGGCTAGGAAATCAAATACATCTTCGCGTTCCCATGAGTCCGGCACTTCAAGTTCCTGCATCAGCTCTGTGCGTACGATAACTTTCTTCATTACCATTTACCTCCGGTGTTGTTGATGTCAATTACTGTGTTCTCTGATAGATAGGCTAGTAAGTTTTCACGGGGGACAAACTTCAACAGCTCTTCAATGGCTGTCAAGTCACCACCCTGCAAATCCTCTGCGATTTGATTGAGGACTTCGTCATGCAAGTCCCCTCTGGCCAACTTGTCATAGGCCATAGCCTTCTTTGATTGGTACCCTGTCATTATGCGCACTCCTCTGCTTTGAGTCGAGCGATAGCTGGTGCAAGTTTCTTCCAGCGTCCGCCGGGCTTCTTAAAGTGCCACCCACCCGACTGATAGTCGTCGCTCTTCTTGTATTTGAACACATACAAGTATTCTACACCGCAACCGTCATAATAGTCAGCTGCCTTAGCAAGTGTAGGGAACACTTTGAACGGAGCGTCTTCGCCTCTGTCGCGTGTGTAAAATGTACACTGGGTCTCTGTGAGCTTTTCGTGTGCGGCACGCTCTACTGGGTCGTCAATCTCAAACTGGCTAAAGGCGTGCTTCTCACCAATGTCCTGACGCAGGCTAGACAAGTCGCCTAGTGCAATCAGATTGTTGACTTTAGGGCTGTTGCTGTAATGCTTGTGCAAGATAGCGCCGTTGTGTTCCAAGTACCCGTCCCAGTGGCAGTAGACTGCGCGAACTGTTTTGTTGTAGGGATTTTGGATTGCAATCATTGATCGTGTACCCATTTTTCGCTCCTAGTGTGTTTGTGTAAGTGTTAATTATACAGTTATTCTTCAGACTCGTCAACCGACTCTTTTTCGTTCAAGTGGTCGAAGCAATCCTGTACACGATCGCTCACACAGGTAAAGAAAGTGTAGTCGCCTACTGTCTGGCGCCCGTCGCCTTCGGTAATGTACTCGAACCCACCGTAGTAGTCCAGCATCCGGATGTTGTGATTGGGCACAGCAATAATCTCGTCTGCGGCATCAACCAGTACTCGCCCACAGCGAATGTCTAGTCCCAAGTCCGAGGCGGAATGCTGTACGAAGTTGTTGCGGATGTTGCGCTCGATCACTTCATTGATACAGTCCAGCATCTCGTGTGTGCTGTCGAAATCGCAATCTGTAAAATAACCCATGTTTCGCTCCTATGTGTTGTTT